>Ga0209137_1000355_pt1 | contig 50523 bp, 37 predicted proteins | sample SaaInl5LU_22_DNA_FD_184642 | JGI IMG/M metagenome (GOLD analysis project Ga0209137, IMG submission 184642) | Marine microbial communities from expanding oxygen minimum zones in the Saanich Inlet - ESP_105LU_22_DNA (SPAdes) (version 2) | ecosystem: Environmental > Aquatic > Marine > Intertidal... | reverse complement strand
TGTTATAGCACAGTATTAATAATAACACCGTCTACAACCTTTGTCAAGTCTTTTTTAAAGAAAAAGAAATAAAACTTATAAGTGGGTTAGCTAACTTATCTTAAACCAGCTAACTCACGTATTCTATCATACTCGCCTGTGTCTGGTGCTTCCATCTGCTGTGGTTGTGTGCGCATTTGGAACTCTTCAAACTTTGCGCCTATTTGTTCGATAAATGCCTTAGCAGGTTCTATGAACTGCTCGCCATAATCTTTTTCAACCATAGTCAATACTGCTGTTTCGCCTTTTGGAAACGTGCCTTGTTCTCTATCAAAGTAACTAAGAATAAACTCGCCTAATGGTGTCTTTTGTTCTTTTCCGTCATCTTTGCTCAATTGGCCTTTACTGTTAATCTTGACGTCCATTGTGTCGTCGTCATCTTCTTTGGCGCTTTTATCAAAGTCGTGTACGTCTATATACTGCATTACAGGATACAAAGTGTTTACAATTTGATTACCAAAACGTGCGTTTTTTCCTGATCCTGCCTGAGTTTCTAATTTCTTTGCTTCGCCACGTAATGTCATCATGTCATCAATTGCTGCTTTAAAGTTTTTGTCGATGCCTTGAAATCCATTTGTATTTGATTCGATCCATGTATATACATCCCATGTATCACTAACATATTCGTTTGCTAAGTTACCGTCGTACTCGCCATCGCCTGTTTCAATCTTTTTGCCTTTGCCACGTAATACGCCTAGCGCATCACTTGCATCTTTGCTAGTTTTAATATATGCTTCGTCTACTTTTTCTTCTGCTTCGTCTGCCTTAGCTTCGCTAAACTGGCCCATCATTTCTTCAAAGCCTTGTTCTAGTTCAATTTCCTCTGGGACGCATTTGTTTACACGCTTGCCTTTGTTCTTGCCGGTGCCAGCTTGTGTACCGTCTTTTTTATAACCATCCCAACAATCTTTTGGTCCTGCTACTTCTTCTAGTTCATCTGGACCTAGTGATTTGGCCTTTGTTGCTTCACCTACTAGTTTGTAAATGTAAGGAAATACATCTGATAGTTCTTCGTTAAACTGTTTGATAGTTAGTTGGTCGATCCAATTCTCTGCAACATCTGCAGGAACATCTTCCATCATTGGCTTTTCAAATGCAGCAAATGTTTCTGCATAGTAAGCTGGCTTTTGCAAGCTCTCAATTGTTTTCTTAACTGTTTTGATACGCTCTTTAACTACGTCTACATATCCTGCAAGGCTTTCTGCCATTACAGCTGAACGACCCATGTAGTTGCTAAACTTACGCAGTTTACTCATTTCTTCTGATAGACCAACAATGTGTGTGCCAAAATCATCAAATGGCTTGCCGCCTTCTGCTACGTGACGTGCCATTGCTCTTGCACCACTTAGATGTTTGAATGGATAAATGAAACGTTCTCCGTCTGCACTTTCAATATATATTTTACCAATGTTACGTGTGCGACCTGCTGTAAGTTCTGTATTAACACTTTCTGTATGCTTGATTACAATACGTGCTTCGCCTACTTTTTGGTAACTAATTTTTGAAGTACCATATAGTTTTGATTCTGTTGTCATTTGTCCGTCCTCAGGAGTTTTCGCTAAGAATTTATAATCTCTTTTATTTAAATTTGACTTAGTAATATCTCTTACGCTGTAATCTAACATACGCTTTTTGCTAAAGATGCGCAATTCCTTTAAGAAGTCATACCATGCATCTTGCGTCATTTCATCTTGATCTTCCATAAAGTCTTTGCTGTAGATAATAGTTAGACCTTCGTCCTCGGCAATAGCAACACTTACTTTGCCAAGGCCGTTGTAATCAAAATCAAAGAAGCGGGCCATAGTCGGCTCGTTGGTAACTGTTCCATTCTCGTCACCTATAGTAACTTCTGGAAATCTTCCTCTAATCTTATTAAAAAGGTCTTCGCCTATTTTGTCAAATTCTTGCATAATGTATTTATCAACTCGTTAATAGTTTGTGCTAATGAAGATGGGCATAGGTGCTTCATAATCTTCATAATCTTCTGCTTGTGTAAATGTGTTATAGATCCTAGGATCCCAGTCCTTTAGTACTGCCATCATACGTAATGCTAATAGTGTAGCACTTACTAAATCATCAGTCATACCTGATTTTGCTTGATAACTCGAGCCTGTTGCTACAAAGCCTTTAAGTTCTGATATAAGAGGTTTAGACTTAACTACCATCTTGTCGCTTTCAATCATAGTTTTTAGTCGACTGCATGCTGTAATCTTAGTACCGTGTGTTGTGTTAAATCCTTTGCGGAACTTTCTTACATGTCCTTTGCGCATAGGTTCGCTTACAAATAATCCAGGGATGTTTTCTTCACCAAAATCATTAATAACTAGTAAACATGCTTCGCCTATACCGTTGTTTTCAACACTCCAATATATGCCGTTGGCGTTATTAGTTTCTTGTTGTAGGTATTTGCATATGTCAGCAAGCACTCTAATCTGCCCAGGAATAGCAGTAGTATTGTGTTGCCATTCGGCAACTTGTTCATAGCTAGGTAATTCAAATACCTGTATAGCAGCATTGTCGCCACCTGTACCCATGCTAGGGTCAAGTGCTACTGCGTATGTATACCGTGGGCTAGGCTTTTTGTACCAGCGTGTTTGACCCATATTGAGTATAGGCGCTACACCTTCCATAACAGCTAGTTTTAAACTACTAATAAGTGTTTCGTCAAATACTAAGAATTCGCAACCGTATTCACGACGGAACTTTTCTTCTCCAATACGACCAGTTTCTTCTTCTTTCCATTTTTCATCACGGTCTGGATGTTCACTCCAGTGTGCAATAAAACTATGAAATCCGTTGATGCCTAATTCTTGTTCATTGCCGTGTTCGTCGAACTTGTTTTCTGCTTGTTTCCAAATAGTAGCAAATGTATCTTCGTCTGAGTTTGGTGTTGATGTAATAATAGCTCTACCACCTGTTGCTAGTGTAGGTGATATTGAAGTCCAAAACTCTTCAGCAATGTTAGGTTGCACAAATGCAAACTCATCGCAGTACAGTAACGAAATACTCATACCACGTCCTGTGTTGCCTGTTGTTGTTTGTGCTACAATACGCGAACCGTTTTCAAATTCTATTGACTGTTTGTTGTAGCTTGTAACACCTGCCCTAATATGATCTGGGCAAGTTTCGTACACAAAGCGTATGCGTGACATGATCTCTTGCGCACCTGTGTATTTGTGTGCTGCTACAAGTATAGTTTGATCTGGATTAAACATTGCATACCAAGCAAGATAGATTGCAGCGCAAGTTGTCTTACCTGTTTGTCTAGGCATCATATTGATGTTAAAACGATAGTTGTGATAACTGTGCATCAACCGCAGCTGATATTCAAAAGGATCAAACAATAACTTGCCTTTTACAGGGTGTTGAATATATGCAAACTTACGAGCAAAATACAAGTAACCTTCGTCAGGATCCATGCAGGCAACTAAGTCTGCAATTTGCTCCTCTGTATATTGTTCTTTTCTATTCGCCTTCTTAATTAAGACGCCGTCTAATGATGCTGCCATATTGTATTTACTCAAAAAAATAGGACCCGTAGGCCCTATTTGAACTTCCCATCTCGAGTAGTAGTTTTATTTCTTTTTAGCAAACTGCGGAGGTACTTGGCCTTTTTTAGGCTTGCTACCTTTGTCAGCAATTGCTTTTTTCATTGGCTCTTTTTTATCGCCATCTTTGTCAACATCTAAGAAGTCTGGCTTTGCTTTCTTTTCAGTAAGTGCTGCCATTAGCTGTGCTTTAATGGATTCTACTTCCATTTTATATTCCATTGGATTATCGCCGCCAGCTACTACTTTATAAGCGCCTTTTTTACGGTTTAGATCGTTGCCGTTTGGAATAGCATCGCTCATATCACCGTACTGTGGATCAGGCTCGTTTGCATATCCTTCTTCTGCATGATCGCATTCGCATGGTTCCATACCACACTCTGGGCACGGTCCTTCTTCTTCACCAATTTCGTCTTCAAGCTCTTCCATTTCCGGACCCATGTCTGGCTCACCCATAATACTTGACAAACGCTCCATATCCATACGTGGTGATAGCATTTTAGCACTAACTGGTTCAGCTGCGCCCATGCCTGCGTTTTTCATCATTTTGATTAAATCATCAACGTGCTCTTTACCGCTTGCATTTAAGCTAACACTCATTGTTACTGGATTGCCTCTGTCCATCTCTGGTGCCGGTGGCGCCATTGCAGGCATCTCTGTCATTCCACATTCTTCAATGCGATCCATTGATTCGATTAATTTCTTCATATTCATAATTAGCTCCCTATAGTGCTTTTGGTGTTTTCAGATTCATCAATATCCTTTGACTCACCTTTAGGTGCACCAGCGGCACCGTCGTGCTCGTGTGCTTTACGAGCGGTTTCTAGTTCTTTTAAAAGACTCATTACTCTACTGCCAGCAACGTTGTCTTGGGCGCTTTCGCCTCCCATATCTTCTTTGGTCAACATTGATTCGTACGGAGCACTATCGTCTGTTTCTTGATATTCTTCTCTTGGATCATTAGCATTGCGCACAATAATGTATGATTGATGAACACCGCAGCAATTACCTACATATTCTTGTAACACTTGACTAGTAGTTGGATATTCGACTGCTAATTCAAAATATGTAACTTCCATATTCTGTAGTTGCGGAAAGTCTAATGGACGTTCTTGTATTGGTGTTTTCTTACCTGATGTCATATTAGAGACGTTAAACTTTTTAAGTGCTGTCTCCATCCGATCTTCAAAGCCTTCTGGCAGAGGGCCAGCTACACCTATCTTAAATTCATAAGTCTTTTTGGACTCTGTTAGTATATCTTTAAATGATCTCATTGCGCAATGATCCTGTTCTATATGTATTATTTATCTTTATCTAAGCCTTTGAGCCGTTCTATAAGGCTGTTTCTATCTGTCACAACATACCCTGCGCCGTTAACAATATCGCCATCGCCTGTACTGCTGTCTTTATCTTGTTTTTCTTTTTTAAGTTGCAATTCGATCATTTTTAACTTTTTGTCTAGTTTTGCAACTTTAGCATCTAAACTAGTTTTAAGCATGCCGCCTGCAGTTTCAAATACACGACCACTGTAACGACTTTCTACATTCATGCCTAGGTCCATTAGATCCTCGTATGCTTGCATAGCTTTATCAGCAATTTCGTTAAGTTCTTTATCAGCCATTTCGCCTAGACCTTTTACAGCAGGCAATGCACTAGCAATTTTATCGAATTCTTCTATGTCACGAAAAGTCCTTGATTGTTCAATTTCGTATTGTGATTGTTCTTCTTCTTGAGCTACTGCCTGTTCTATGATTTCTTTTGAATCAGGTAGATTTAACAAGTCTTCTAATTTTTTTGTCATGGTTCCATTCCATTATATGCTACTATTATTTATCTTCTTCTACCTGTATGAAAGATATCGTCTTCAGTAACTATACGGAATATTATTCCTTTTTGTTTGCACCAGGCTCGTGCTGCTTCCCACTTAGCTTGATTAACTACCCAATGTGCTTGATTGTGTTTGCTGTTTCCTAAGTTTTCTCGCATGGCTTGATTCTTAGGTTTGACCTCAATTAATTCTACACGCTGCTTTGTACTCTTATCTGCATATGCAATAAAGAAGTCAGGTACGTATATTGTTTGTTTGCCAGTTAGTGGATTGCGATAGGGAATACGTACTGCTTCACTTGCCCACTGAGTTATAGCAGGATGTTCGTCACAAAATTTCATAAAAGTAAATTCCCATCCTGAACGATATGTAGGAGTTTTAGTTCCTATATACTTCTGTGGATTTTTTAGATTGAATTTACCTTGCGCAAATCGAGACATTATACTATAATTTGTCGCTGATCAAAAAGTTGTTTTTCTTCAGGAATTCTGTATCCTAAAGTGCTGACTTTACTTCTATTCAAGTTTAAAATTTGTGCCACAATATTACTAAGCTGAACATCAGTTACACCTTTTAAAGTGTCGATTAATTTAAATACTGTGAGCTGATCTATTTCTGCTTGTTGTAATAAAATACTAGCAGTGTTAACTGCGGCAACTTTATCAAATCCTCGTTTTAGAAAATAGCCAATGACTGCATCAACTTCGCTAGCATTATAGCTAATTTCTTTATTATAATAATTATCAAAAAACTTTTTTGTTAGATCTTCTGATTGCGGTTTTGAATTATCAGATTTTGCTATCATGCCTGAGTTCCTTTTGATGCTTTAATTGCTAGTTGTCCAAATAATGCCGCTTTATTGCTTCCACGAGCAATTTTAGCAGTTAACGTATTTTTTACTTCTTGTTTACCAGTAGCATCTAATGAATTATATGATGCTAATGTTGTGCCTGGTATTGCTCCAGTGTTCAGCGATTTTGCAACATAACTATCCATTGCTGACGGATTTCTATTTAATTCATCTACTATGTCTTCTTTCCTAACAGGCAACGAAACGTTGGTAGATGTTGACTTTGTTGTTGTAGGTGTAGATTGCTGAAGAGGAATAACAATTTGTTCTAAAGCACCTACAGAATTATTGTTTGTGGTTGCTGAAGACGGTGAACTACTTGCACTGTTTGCAGCTCGCGCAATTAATCCACTAGGTACAGTACTATCTCTATTTAATAGTCTAGGTGTAAGAAAATTTGATTCACTTAGTGTTCCGTCTGCATATGCTGCTGGACTAGGCACAACATCGTAAAGTGTTTCTTGGCTTGTAAATGTACTAGGTTCGCCGCCTGCACCAATTTTTCCATTATTATATAATACTGATTCGTATGCAACTGTAATAGAATTTTCCATTAATCCTGCGCCGTCACTATAATCTAAGTCACCGTGACTCCACGCAGATAGCAACGGATTAACTAGTGTATAACTAAACCATTCTTTTCTTGCTAACTGATATATTTTTATATATTCAAAAAATGGTACTTCTTTTTCTGGAACACCTTTTTCAACATTTAAACCATAAGAAGGAACTACTTCTACAAATTTATCTCGAGGATTAAATGCTCTGTTAAGATCATTTTGACTTCCGTCAACATAATACCATTTATAATATTCTTCGAGCATACTACGAGTAGCACCAGTGTTATCATCGTGCAGTCTTATATTAATATCTTGATAATCTAGTCTAGTTTGTATATTTTTTTTGCGATTATATTGTTGTTTATTTTCTATGCTTGCTCTGAAGCTAGGAAGATCTAACGACTTAGCTAATACTCCAATTTCTTTTTGAAATTTTATAGTATTTTGTAATGTTGCATCACCTACTGCTCTATGTGGTTGAAAAACCACATGATATAAGAACTTTGTTTTAGGAGCAAAGGCATGGCCATATTCGCTGAACAACTGATGTGCATGTCTTGCATCACGCAAGTGAACATCTATTCCGGAAGTGTTAATTATATAAGGATCGAGTACGCTCATAGTAATATTTATCTATTAATATTAACTGTGTATATAAAAAAGCGAGAATTGAATTAACAATCCTCGCTTTAATCGAAGCGCCAATCTTAATTAAAAGAATTAGCCGGTAACAGTTGTTCCGCCAACTGATGCATTTGAAGCACGAGATTCTGCAGAACCAATACCAATAAAGTCTTCGTCAGCACCGAATTGGATAGCGTTGTCATAACGAATACTTAGCGTTGTTGTAACTGGTTCATTAGTTGCATACGCAAGTGTGTTATAGTTAGCTGATTCAATATAGCAACCTACCAAGTGGAAGCGATCAATTACGTTTGCTCCGTTAGCGCCGTTGCCACCGTCTAGAATTTCGATTCTAGTTTGGAACTTATAAGTACCACTTGACACTGCGCTCGACTGCTCATAGAAATCAAACTGTCTTTGAATTTGCTGTCCAACAATTTTTTGTACATTGTTGTTTGCATCTTCACGTAGTGTTAATGTGATCGGATCCCATGTGTGCTTACCAGCAAGATATGTTCTTGAGTTGTAAGCGTCAATGGTCATCTGTTCAAATGATAGGTTTGGACGAGTTACGTCTACTACCTGTCTTGAAATTTCTCTAGTACCGTCGGCTGCACCAGTTGTACCAAAGTTATCTAAAAATACTCTAAAGCGATACTGTAGTTTAGGCATCAATAATGATGAGTTACTTCCAGCACCTTCTGTAGGTATCGAAATATTTGTTAATGTTGTGATTGGCATTCTTTTATCTCCTATGCAGTATTTATGCTTAAATGAGTGGAGAATTTTCTCCACTCATTATATGCGCATATTAACCTAGTGCTGCAATTTCTCCAGTGTTCTTAATACGCAATGGAATGTAAATAAATTCAATTGCTTTTACGGGTTCTATTGCAATGTCTAACCATAGCTCATTACGGTCAATTCTTGCTGGTGTGTTGTTTGATTCGTCACACACTGCTAGGAAGTCGTAAAGCGCTCTTAAACCAACTAGTTCTAGCAATAGCGCATCGGCTGCTGCTTTAACTTGATCACGTGTGATCTTATCGTTTGGTTCAAACAAGTATGGTCTTGCAAGCAACTCTAGCTGTCCACGTAAATAAACAGTTAGACGTGCTACGTTGATACGATCTAGCGCACTTGCGTTTCTTGCACGAGTCTTTTGACCAAACACAACTAAACCTGCACCACTAATAAAAGTAATTGGGTTTATGTTGTTGCTATAAAGCGTATCACGCTGTCCGGTGTTTAGTGAAACACTTTGGAATTCGCCTTCGCTTGTGATATAGCCCGAACTTGTTGCATTAGTTACACCACCGCGTCTTGTACCTGCTGGAGCAAACCAGGGGAACGCAACTTGGTCGTTTAGTATAATAGTGCGTAGTGCCATGTGACTTGGTGGAACAACAATGTTGTTACCAGCATTATCGCTAGTGAATCCCCACGGATAATACATAGCCATATACTCGTCGCGGCTTACTGCACCGTCATCGTTATCTTCAACTGCTAGATTAACGTTAGTTGCCCATTCGTTTAAGCTAGTAGCATCTGGTGTTAGTCTTGCTGGTGTGTCACCTACAACAAATGATGTTAAGCGTCTGTCATAGTTTAGTGTGATCATCTCACCAATTAGTTCTGGATAACCTGGGCAAGCCATTAAGTTAAACTGACGACTTTCTTCGTCACGGATATCTTGGTTGCCGTTAACCATTGTTTGTAGTGCCTGTACAACCGTTTTGCGTTGTGCATGACGGCCAAAGCTACCTGAACCATCTTCTTGATTGCCTGAAGCAGTAACCCAGCGGTGTGGATAGTAAAGCGACATTGACTCATCTTCTAAACTTCCACTATTACCAATTACTTGGTAACGAGTGTTGTCTGCTGTGATGTCAACATAGTTACGTACAAATCTCTTAACGTTAAATCCGCTTCTGCGTAGGTTCCATAGCAACATACCTTCTGGATATAGTGTAGGATCAGGTGCATCTGTGTCTAAATAGTCACTTACTAGTAGTTCTTCAATAGTTCCAGCTGCGTGTGCTGCTGATGATCCACCGTTTGTGCTCCAACGTGCATCTGCAAATAGGATACCATTTTCAGTTGTTTGGTCTGCTTTATCAATCAACACCCATCTTGCAAGTGTAGCATTGTAGCGATAAATTGTACCGTAGTTTTCAACATCTGCTGTTGAAACCCAAAGATCACCTTCAACTAATGCTGTAACACCGTCTGACTGTGTTCTTGGTTCAGTAGCACTGACCATTGGTCCTGTTGCATTTGTGCTTGGATATGCATTTAAATATCCAACCCAGCCGCTGGCGCCTGCATGTACCATAATGTCAGCTTCATCAACAACTGAACTGTACCATAGTGTACCGTCTGCTGTTAGACTTGCAGGTGCATCTGGGCTTGCTGTTGCAACTAATGGCTTCCAATTAGAAGCAACGTAGTCGTTTGTAGCATCGCCTGTTGGTGCTGCATATAAATTAGCTTTTCTGTTAGAACCTGAAACTGCATATCCTGCAAGTGCAAGTAATCCGTCAGTATCTGTCATTCTAATATCGCCGCCGAGTTTGTGTTGGATAACAATTTTGTTATTTGCATCAACTAATGCAACAACGTTTGTAAATCCTGCTGCGTTGATTTGTCCTGCAACAGTATCGGCATCAGTGCTTGCGCCTACTACAGTAACAGTAATAGTTTTAATTGCTCTTGTTAAGCTATTTACTGTAGTCTCTTCTAGTGCAAAACTATATGTGCCCGCTGTAAGTTGTGTAGTAATCTTGTCACTAGTTACAGAAGTTGCGCCGGTTACAGCTCTTTCAAACACTCTAAAGTTAACAAGTGTTGGTGTGCCGTCTTCGATATCAGCTTTTACATAAAGATCACCTGCTAATAGGTTTGCGCCACCGCCTGTTTTATCTAGTCCAAACAATGCTGCTTCTGGTGTTGCATACATAGGAGCACTAACTGCACCCCACAATTGTGTGTCGCTGTTATATTTCTTAACACTAAAGTTTGCGCCGCCATTTGGACTAGTTGTTTTAATCCAAAGTGAACCAGTTGGTGCTTCTGCTGCGCCGCCGATTTTATATGCTGGGACATTTGTATGTGGAGCAATAGTTACTTTTGGTGCTGCATAAGTTTTAGCAATGATACCTAATGCGCCGCCGTCATCTGATGCAACGCCTGCATCACCTACTAGTGCGCCAGCGCCAGTTTCAACTACAACATTAACGCCGGTTGAGTAAATTTCTAATGCACTGTCAACTACTGCTGCAGAAACACCCGAAATACCGCGAGCGTTAATGTCTACTGCAAGTTGTGTTAGTGTTGCACCAGTTGCTGTAACAACTAAGCTGTTAATTGTTAGTTCGTCACCTAATGCAATTGCATTAGGTGTTGCTGTACCGCGTACTACCGGAAAGCTTGCACTCCACTGTGTTGAACCTACTTGGACCCAGCTACCCGCTGTTCCTGCTGCTGTAGTGTTTGCTGGAGTTTTGTAAAATGTTCTAAATCTTTGTGCAGTTTCACCTGAAGCAATAGTAGCATCAATTGCATAGTCACCAATTTGACCAATTGATGTTTTTGGTGCATCAGTACCGCTGTCGATATCAGTTGCTTGTACAAGTACAGTACGTGTTACCGATGTAAAGCTTTGACCGCCTGTTGTAGTAACAGGAGCATTATTCCACTCAAGGATACCAAAGTTAGTAACTTGTGTGTCAATCCAAGCTGCGCCGTTTGCTGGTTCGCCGCCTGGTGCTGTAGAGCTTGCTGTAAGTGCTGCTAGGTCTAAATCTGCACGAACAACATATGCACGGTTACTTACACCTAACAATGAATATGCTGTATTAAGACCGTATTCGTTAAGCTCTCCACCGTGAATCATATTTCCGTTTGCGTCACTGTAGAATAAAGCGTCGCCAAATGTTTCGCCTAGCTCTCGTTGACTTGTTATTAAATAAGGTTTTCCTGCATTTACTGCTGTTGTACCTGCTGCAATTCCTGCGCCACTACTACTAGTTTTATTAGTAGCTGTTGCAACAAAAATCATTGGTACAGTACCAGCTGATGCCGGAGTGTAGAATGATTCGTCAATTACATTGACTTCTACGCCTGGTGATACTAATGCCATGTTATTTCTCCTATTGGATGTTAGTGTTCTATACAGTATTTATTATATTCGAGATAAAACACCTATTATATAGTACCGAAAAAGGTACCAAAAAGGTGAGCTAAATACAATATGAGACCTTTATGCACATGCGGACATCGTCCTGCCGCTATAAATTACAAAAAAGGAAATAAAACCTATTATCGCAAACTTTGCGAAACTTGTTTACGTAACGGTACTGGTCACGGAATACCAATATGGAAGCAGAGAGGCTATGAAAAGAAAAATTATTGCGAGAAGTGTGGGTTTAAATCAAAACACCCTGAGCAATTTAATGTGTTTCATATAGACGGTGATTTAAATAACTGTCGTCCTAATAACTTAAAGACAATATGTGCTAACTGCCAACGCATAACTCAAAAAGAAGGCATGCGTTGGAAGCAAGGAGATCTACGCCCTGACTTCTAAGTGCGACATCAACTGACTTAGATTAAACTTTAAATCGGCTAATGTGCCATTGTTGTCAATAGTAAAATCAGCCATCCAGTGTTCCAAACTCATTGAGTCTGTTGCTTCTAAAGGCAAATAGTCGCTACGATCAACCCAAATAGCATAATCAAATACACCAGTGTTTTGCATTGCAAAAAATTCACGCTTGTTGCGTAGCCCACAATAGATGTCGTAGGCAGCAAACATTTCTCTTCCTAGAGTTGCTGCATCAGGTACATTGTAAGCGCAGATAGCATCATACCATTCTGCTCTGTGATTATGCCTGTCAGCATAACACTCTTCCTCATCAGCATATCCATACTTGTCCTTTAGATCATTATATATAAATTGTTTACTACAAAACTTTGAACTCGATTCGAATGTATATCCGTAATCATCGCGAAGCATTTCACACACAGTATCTTTACCATGTCTGCCGTGACCAATTACTAACAGTTTAAGTTTGTTCATTTGACTTTCCTAATTTTTATATAGTATAAACTATTAATTAAGCAAAGTCAACCATTAATTGTAGCCTAATACTGCTACTAAGATCTTTCTTCATTTAATATTTCAGCTTCGCGAGTTTTGTATGCTGCTTCAAATCCCACTTCGTGGACATAATTTTCATGATTGCCCCAGAGTCGTTTGATATATGAATTATATGTTTTTTCAACATCTGCATCGCTCCAAGATCTATCAATGAGTTTGCCTTTGACTATCCAGTTAAATCTATTGGCTTCTTTACGTACAAATGATGAACACATTGACTTCTCCTTGTTGCATATGTATTTACAGCAAGGGTAATTTGTTAGCGTAAACTTCGGGTGTTTTTAGCCTATTAAGAAACCGTAGCCGTTCCCGCCCGAGATGCTTGTGCTAACTTCTGTTTCAAGTTTTTCCATCTCGGCTTGCGCTTCGGCTTTTAAGCTATCACCATTAAGTGTTGATCCACCCTGCGGACCTGCAATAGTAGCAAATTTACTACGTGCTTCACCTAGCATATATTTACAACTTGCTAAAGTGTAATCTTTAAGCCACTGCACTGCTAAGTAGTCATTTAATAATTCACTATCTGGACGATAGTTATAACAATATAACATTAACGTTTCTTCTGCTCTAGGACGCTGTAATAGAGTAAGTTTTTTACTAGTAGTGCTCCATTTGAATTCAATAAATGATCCAAACATTCTGCCTACTAATTCTTGATATTGCGAAAACATGTCGTATGTTGCTAGACCGCCCATTTTACTGCTTGAAAGCAAATATGCATTTGTATATGCTAAACTAAACGGGTCAAACAAACTGCCACCACCGCTGGCGCCGCTAGCATATAGTTTAATACTTACTACATCGCCGACATTTAATGGAGAATTGAATGTAATAGTTCTTGAACCATAATCTGGCGAAAATGCACTTGTGTCTGTTCCGTTAACTGATACAACAATAGTATCAACTGTTGAAAGATTATAGTTTGCATCAAATGTTTGAGTTTGCAAAACAGTTGCAGTTGCAGTTGTTGTAAAAATAGGTCCAGATGCTCCTGCAGATGTACCAGGTCTCGAGCCAACACTTCTACGGAATATTTGACGAACTTCTATAACTTCATTAGGTAATACATATTCGTTCTGATCTACTACTGTAGTTAAAAACAAATAACTTTCTTCGACACTTCCGTCACTGCGTTGTCTATAACGTGTTAGTGCTTTTTTTAGTGCAGTTTCGTAATGTATCGGATCAAGTTCAACATCTACCATGCCGCCGCCAAGAAATGCGTGTACATAATCAAATACTTCTTGTTTTTGTGTTGCTAATGTCATTATAAAGTTCTCCAATAGTATTTATCGTTACAGCAACGATAAATATGTATAACAAATAGGAGAACGATTATCCCTCGTCTTAGCTTATACAAACCAGAACGCGGCAATGATTATTATTTCTTGGACAAGCAAATTCAAGAAATGTTCACTGTTGGCGGCACTGATATTAACATACACAAATATTTAGGTGCTGAAAATCCTGCAGAAGGTGAAGGTACGGCTGATCAACCTACTTATAATGCCGTTAAAGAAACTAATATACAGGACTTATTGTTTTTAGAGAATAGAGACAGAAAATACGATCCAGACATTTATAGTATGCGTGGTATCTATAATGTTCAAGACATCGACTTTGACCTAAGTGCATTTGGACTATTTTTAAGTAATGACACACTAATGTTAACTATTCATATCAACAGTTCAGTTAAAACATTAGGTAGAAAAATTATGTCAGGTGATGTAATTGAACTACCGCATTTAAAAGATGAATATGCTCTAAACGATTATAGCTTTGCACTAAAGCGTTTTTATGTTGTAGAAGATGTAAATCGTGCAGCAGAAGGATTTAGTCAAACTTGGTATCCGCATTTATATCGTTTAAAACTAAAACAAATATATGATGGCCAAGAATACGCAGAGATACTTGACCTATCGGCAGCAGAAGGTTCAGATACTACACTGCGTGATATCTTAAGTACCTACGAAAAAGAAATGCAAATATCAAATGCAGTAGTTGCACAAGCAGAAGCTGATGCACCTAAGAGTGGATATGACATTAGTCATTATTATACAGTAAGTACAAATGATGATGGCAGTATTGCACTACAGACAGCAGATGATACTGATCTAGAAGCAAGTAATATTACAATTACTGCTGACGAAATTGCTAGTCGTCCAGAACGTGAAGGTTATACAGGTTACTTAGTTGGTACAGGCGATGTTGCACCAAATGGGGCCCCATTTGGATTTGGTATTGCATTTCCAAGAAACAATGTAAATGGTGATTATTTTTTACGTACAGATTTTCTACCAAATAGAATGTTTAGATATGACGGGAGTAGATGGGTGAAAGTAAATGACGATATTAGAATGACTCTAAGTAATACACTTGAAAGACAAACGCAAAAATCATCGTTTATTAATAACACCAACACTAGTCAAATTAGCGGCGAAACAGTTGAAGAAAGACAGAGCTTGTCAAAAGCACTACGTCCAAAGGCGGATAATTAATGCAACATTTTTACGACGGACAAGTAAGAAGATACCTTACACAAATGATGCGCATTTTAGCAAACTTTCCTGTTCAAGACGGCAAAGGTGTACAGAAAGAAGTGCCTGTTACTTATGGTGATCTAACACGCCAGGTAGCAAACATTATTAGAGAGAATAGTGAGAATAAACTACCTAGTGCGCCTCGGATTGCTGTTTACTTAACTGGATTAGAATTAGACAAAGATAGACTAACTGATTCGACTTATACACGCAAGACCAATATTAGAGAGCGCGAATATGATGAAAATACCGGTGAATATCTAAACACACAAGGTAAAAATTATACAGTTGAACGATTAATACCAACTCCTTATATGATGCGTGTTAATGCAGATATATGGACATCAAATACAGACCAAAAGCTTCAACTATTAGAACAGATATTAGTATTGTTTAATCCAAGTTTAGAAATGCAAACAACAGACAACTTTATCGACTGGACTAGTATCACTGTTGTTAATTTAGAAAACGTACAATGGTCTAATAGAAGTGTTCCGGTTGGTGTCGATAGTGAAATCGACATCGCAACACTTACATTTAGTGTTCCTATCTATATTAGTCCGCCTACAAAAGTACGCAAGATGGGCGTTATTACTAATATTATTACAAGCATGTTTGACGAAAGCCTAGGTAATATTGAAGACGGAGTAAGTGCGCCTATATTAAATGCATATGATGACATTGCTAGAGCCGGCATAATTCAAAATGAATTTGGGCGTAAAGCAGCATCCGAAACATCAGCAGAAATGGCTAATGTCAATTATAACAAATACGGTACTTTTGTAAATAGTGACACAGTTCAACTATATTCAAATGGAATTGTTGGTAATAAAAATTGGAGAGAGATATTTGAAGCACTTCCGGGACAATATGCTGCTGACGTAAGTCGCATCTTCTTTACTAGTGTCGATAATTCAAACACAGTAACAGGTACCTTTACTCTAAGTCCGTTTGATGAAACTAAAATATTAGTTAACTGGGATACTGATAGTTTTCCTAGCGATACAGTAATAGCAGGACGTACTAGTATCGATTATATTATTGATCCAACTAGTTTTAATCCTAGTGCTATTAAGACTGCCGGCTTAAGAATATTGCTGTTAGAAGACGTAGGCGATATAAACGCTACACAATCGCCTGTTGCTTGGCAAAATACAGATACTACTGCACTAATCGCTAGTGCAAATGATATCATCGAATGGAACGGATCTAAATGGAATATTGTATTTGATGCAAGTACTATAACTGACATTACTTATACTACCAATTTAAATACAAGTGTACAATACAGATTTAAGAATAACGAATGGTTGTTAAGCATTGACGGTGATTATCCAGTTGGAACATGGAGAGTTGAACTAGCAGGCTAATTATATGTATGAACAATCAAATTACATGTAGCGGTGCGCTGTTTTATACATTAGATACGAATAGATTTTTATTCCTTCATAGGGCCCAAGGCAAACGAGCCAATCTATGGGGACTTGTTGGCGGCACAAATGAAGGTGCCGAAACCCCATGGGAAGGTCTTAAACGAGAAATCCAAGAAGAAATTGGACAGATTCCTACAATTAAAAAGACACTTCCACTAGAGAGTTTTGTCTCGCTAGATAGTAGATTTTATTTTCACACATATCTCTGTGTAGTTGATGAAGAATTTATTCCTAAACTCAATAATGAACATGACGGTTATGCATGGTGTTCATTTACTAAATGGCCAAAACCCTTGCATCACGGATTACGTAATACATTACAAAGCAAGGTTAATTTAACCAAGCTAGAAACAGTATTTAAAACTATAAATCTCCTTGACAAATAATACAAATGAAAGTATAATAGTATTATGAAAGTTTTAGTAATCGGCGATGTTATTATAGACAAATATATCTACGGCACAAGCACACGGTTGAGTCCTGAGGCTCCTGTGCCTGTAGTTCAATATCTTAGCGAAAAAGAAACAATAGGCGGCGCCGGGTTAGTTTACGAAAACTTAAAAAGCCTAGGAGTTGACGTTGATATGTTCGACGTAACTCCAAATAAATCTGTAAAAACTCGAGTAATGTGCGACGGACATTATATTACACGTATCGATAACGATGCTTTTGCAGATAGCGACGAAGTTTTAAAACTACTAAAAGATAAAGACTTTTCAGAATACGAATATGTTATTCTTAGCGATTATAACAAAGGCGCACTTGGACGATCTTTAGAAATTATAGATCACATTAGTAGCTTCGGTTGCAAAATTATTGTAGATCCAAAACGTCACGCAAGTTGTTATAAAGGTGCTTGGCTGATTAAGCCTAACAACAAAGAATATTATAATTTAGGCTTTGATCAATGGGTTAGCAACATTATCACAACTAACGCCGAAGGCGCAGTAAATGCTACTATTGACAATAGAAAATATACAATAATTGTAGATCAAGTCGAAGTATCAGATGTTACCGGTGCAGGTGACTGTTTCTTAGCAGCATTTGTTTACGGTCTTACAATCGGTAAAGACTACGCAACTTGTTTAGAAATGGCCACCGATGCTGCAACCGAATCAGTTAAGCACGTAGGCACATATATATTAAGCAGAAAAGATTTTGAAGAAACTGTTGTGTTTACAAACGGTGTGTTTGACATACTACACAAAGGTCATTTTGAACTGCTAAAAGAAGCCCGTAGTTTAGGCACTAAACTTGTGGTAGGCATTAACAGTGATGCAAGTGTCAAACGTCTTAAAGGCGAAAGTCGTCCAATAAACAACGAGCTAACAAGAATAGAACAGCTTGAAGCATTACCGTGGGTAGACGAAGTGTTTGTATTCAACGACGACACACCGTATGACTTAATTAAAAGATTAAATCCTGCTCTAATTGTTAAGGGCGGAGACTATACTGTAGAAACTACTGTAGGACACGACCTAGCACCTGTGCATATTGTACCTACTGTAGAAGGTTACAGCACTACAAGAATTATAGAGAAAAGCAGATGAGAATACTAGTTACAGGACATGAAGGATTTATTGGTAAAAATGTTGCAAGCTATTTGCAAAGTAAAGGCCATGATGTAGAAGGATGGGAATGGCAACCAGGTATTCTTCCGCACACAGAAGGGTACGATTGGTGTATACACTTAGGTGCTATTAGCTCAACTACATATACAGACGTAAATCAAATACTAGAACAAAATTTTGAGTTTAGTGTGCGCCTTGCGCAAGTGTGTGAAAATTTTGGTACTAACTTCCAATATGCATCTAGTGCTAGTGTATATGGTCAAACTACACATTTTACAGAAGATAAACCTTTATTACCAGAAAGTCCGTATGCTTGGAGCAAGTATTTGTTTGACAGATTTATCAATCAATACGTTGACGAATTTCAAATCAAAATACAAGGATTTCGTTACTTTAATGTATATGGCCAAGGTGAAGAACACAAAGGCGATCAAGCAAGTCCGTATTCTAAATTTACACGTCAAGCAAAAGAAAATGGATTTATCAACTTGTTTGAAAATAGTGAAAACTATAGACGAGACTTTGTTTGTGTTGAAGATTTATGTGTATTACACGAAAAAATGTTTGACGTAGATCAATCAGGTATATTTAACGCAGGCACTGGAAGGTCTGTTAGTTTTGCAACTGTAGCAGAACATATAGCAAACAAGCACAATGCCAAGATTAATTTAATTCCTATGCCTGAAAATTTAAAAGGTCAATATCAAGAATATACTTGTGCAAACTTAACAAATTTAAATAGTGTAGTAGATATGCAATGGATTAATATAGAGGATTACATCAATGGAAAATAATAAAACAACACGCTTAAACGGAGTCGTACCTAAAGGCTGGGGGTATGAATTAATCTGGGCAACTAACGACAAATACTGTGGCAAAATTATGGTATTTGAAAAAGTAGGTGCAAAGTTTAGTATGCATTTCCATCGAGAAAAAGACGAAACATGGTTTGTAAATAGTGGACAGTTTAAAGTTCTCTGGATAGATACCGCAACCGCAACTCCTTATGAAAAAACTTTAAAGGAAGGCGATGTATGGCACAATCCGCCATTGCAGCCGCATCAATTAATATGCTTGCAGGAGAATTCGAGTATTACTGAAGTATCAACTCCAGACAGCGTAGAAGATAATTATCGCATCTTACCCGGAGATAGTCAAAATGACGCAGTCAAGTAATCCAACTATTAGATGGTCAAGTGATGTTCCTAAATTAATTAAAAATTTTAGCAATAGAGTTGTAATTGGACTTGATAGAGACGGTGTTATTAATAAAGATTTAGGTACATACGTCACTTCAATTGACGACTTTGAACCATTGCCTAATAGTTTAGAAGCTATTGCATCTTTAAGAAGACTGGGATTTAAAATTGCTATCATTACTAATCAAGGAGGTATAGAAAAAGGCCTCATGACTAGTGATGATGTAGATAAAATTCACATGCATATGCTAGATTTATTAGGCAAAGCAGGGTGTTCTAGTATAGATGCTATATATTATAGTGTAAGTAGTCGTAAAAGCGACATGTTTGCTAAACCTAATCTCGGAATGTTTAAACGATGTGAAAAAGAAAATCCTCATATTAAATTTAACAAAGGGTATTATGTTGGCGATAAGATGAGTGATTTAAAGGCTGCTTATAAAATAGGTGCAACACCTATTTTAGTTCGAACCGGGCACGGATTAGAAACTGAGCTAGAATTAAAAAAATTTACCTACCGCGACATAAGAAAAAAGACCATCGTATTTGATGATCTTAGTTCTTTTGCAGATTATATTCAATTGCATTAGGCCTGCGCTTCGCCCCATTTCAAGATAATATTCGAATCAATAGCTGCGCCGCTAACCTTATACACGTTGATTGCTAATACATCAGGACCGTTTGGATATGTTCCTCTGCCGCCCAACGGAGTATTAGTAAGTTCTTTTAATTCACTAAAATCAACTGTAGCACGTTCTCCAGGAACAGCAATGAATGAGAACACTGTTTCTCCTGGCTCTGCATATGCAGATTCGCCTGCTGAAAATATAACTGTACTTGCCGAAGATAATATACCATTAGAACTGTTGTTCATTCTCACCTCATAATAATTAGTAGCACCAAAGTTGAATGATTGTACTGATGACACAGCAGTGTTAGCTGGCCAATTTGTGTCAGATGCGTCAACTGTTGCACCCTGTGATAAGCTCGATGCTGTCCAGGAAGCATCTGTGAAGAATACTACTGGTGATTTTGTTCTAGACGTATCGAAAGTAAACTGTAAACTTAACGATCCCGCATTATAATTTGTGGCTTCATTAGTAGCGTCATTGTTAAAACGTATACGATATTCCGGACCGCCGGGCAACCCCCAATCTTGGGGTCCTTCAATTGCAGTCACCGTTCTTCCGTTAAATGGAACACTAGTACATACTGCTCCTACTCGCAAACCAAGCGGATCTAAATTGCTCTGATAAACATACATATAATCATCTCGATTGTTGCCATTAGCATCTACTATATCACTGTTTACAATACCAGTCAGTGTCATATTTGGTTGCCATGCTACACTAGTAGTAGATGCCGCAGCCGTTGTCCACTCAACACCGCCGCCAGATGCAACTTGTGCAAAACTAGGCTGTCCACCCTGTGCTTGACTGGTTAATCCGGACCATATTACACTTCCTGGATTTACAGGATAGTTTTGCGGATTAAGAACACCTTCAACAACAATGCCGCCGGTGCCTGTGTCTGATGAAATTTCAAGAGCTTGTAGTAGTAGCTGCGCACGGTTTAGTAGTTCACGTTCTCCCAAATCGCCTACAATAGCATTACTTACACTAGGTGCTAGTCGAATCATAAATGCTGTTTGCTTATTTGTACTAACAGCAATGCCGGTTTCAGCGTATGAGAAAATGTAGCCTCGGTCTTCATCAAATCCACCGTCTGTAATAAACGCACTACCCCAGTGGCTAATTATTGGTGTAATAGTTTGTGATATTAGTATAACTCCAGTCCCGGTATCATGTGAAGCAGCAGCACCTGCTGTGTAACTTCTTGTTGCTCCTCCTTGAAAGTTTATAAATGTTGCAGATCGTATACATCCTGTTAGAATGTTATTAGTTCTGCCAGTAAACTGAATGATTTCATTATCAATATAAACTGTTCCTTTAGTTGGAAAAAAGCTACCGTTTTCTAATACTATAGTATTTTGACTATCTGTCATTGATTCTGCAAGTTTTCCGTTAGGGCCTTCGTTAGTAACTTCATAACGTACAGGCAAGTTACCTGAACGCATAAACGCTTCTGTGTTAACGTTTGAGTTACGCATTCTATGACAGAATACAAAGTTACCGTCTGAGCCTCTTAGCATATAATCGATAAAACCAGCACCGTACCATGAGTACTGAATACCGATCATTTGCATCTTAGCAATATCAATATCGTAACCGCTAGGTCCTGTACCATCTAACCGGTCTAGATTAAAGTCTGACTGTTTAACTTTCTTATCAAATACTAACATAGCCTTTGCTCCAGTAATATTAGTAGTGCCGCGCCAGTCCGGAGTAACAGTTATTTCAGTTTGACTGTTAACGTGAGATACAACATGCGTCATACCTCTAATGATAATTCTATCACCAGCTTTTAACTGATCTCTAAATCTAGTGTTAGTTCCTGTTACTAAATTGTTATCAATTTGTATAGCAATAGTACCTGCTACTTGGTATGTTCCAGTGCGCTGTACTACATTAATATTTGTTCCATCGTATTCCCAAAAAATGCCGTTTTGATCATCAAAAATACCAGAACGTACAGTTGCGCCGTGCCAGCTTACAACACTCATCTGTGCGCCAAACCCTAGTACAGCAGTAGTTGCACCTAATCGGCGCTGAGATAACACTTTAAATGTTCTTTCGTTTACAATTTCTGTAACTGTGTAATCAAATTTTGGCGGAACAGCAGTTTCGTTTCCGCTACTATAACCAGGTGTTTGTATTCCAAGTAATCTAATTACGCCGCCTGCTTGTAGTCCGTGATCGTTATCATCACACGTAATTGTAATTTCTGATCCGACTTCGATACCATCTGCTACTACACTACGTAAATCATAGCTTGGAGCAAACAGAGCACCGGTAGTATACATAATACCTTTACCAGACTGATAACGAATATACTTTTTACTTTGACGAATTGCTTGAGCACCGTGTTGTGGTCCGCCTGTGCCTAATTGTACGCCGCCGTCGAACGGTCTGTGAATAAAGAAGCTATCTGGTCTTGGATATACTTCACCTACTATTGTATCAGTTATCGAATCAATTGCACCGACTGCTCTTGCTTGAAATCTTAAACTGTCCACTGTTGGAATTTCTGTAGCAATATACGATCCTGCTGCTAGATCATGATTATTTGTTCCATCGTCTGAGCTTACACTAGTAATAAATGTATTGCCTGGTACTAATCCGTGTGCTGTTCGAAACTGAACTTCTAGTGTTGCAATAGCACTAAATGTAATTGGTTCATTTATTGATATTGCCCCAGTCGTTGCTTCAGTTAATATCACAGTTGAGATTAAATCAAAACTAGTGCCTGCTGCTGCCGTAGTCCATTCAGATGTAAATGTATCTATCGCACCAGCAGTTACATTAGTTACTGTAAATATAATATCATTAGCAGGAGAACTGCCGCCGAGCACTCCGCCAGATATAAGCAAACGATTTCCAGCATAATAGTTAGCACCTGCGCCAGCTAATCCAATAGTGTATCCAGAATTAGATCTAATAATATTAAAGGTTGCTCCATTGCCGCTGGCTGCTATATTTGATGGATTAATAGAAGTAAATGTTCCTGAACCTATAGGAGCCGATCCTGTAGGAGTAACTCCAGTAATTTCACCTAAAGAACCAACAGTGTTTATCGTAATTGTTAAATCATTAGCTGGTGTGCCTCCGCCGAGAAGTGTGCCGTTTATTAAAAATGTCTGATTTACGCCATAATCGGTACCTGCATTTACAATATTATCAATAGTATATACTCCAGCAGCATAAGATATATCAAAGATTGCACCAGTACCAGGATTTATTGTTGATGTAGCATTAACTCCATTGCCGGTATTGTTTGCTGTTCCTGATACTGTTGATGCAGTAATTGCACCAGCTCCGTCAACATTGTCAACAGTAATAGTACAATCGTTTGTTGGAGATACTCCACCTAAGTCTGTACCTAGAATTAAAATAGTTTCAGTTGGAACAAAACCAGTTCCGTTGCCGCCACCGGAAAATGAAACACTATACGCAGCACCTGATCTAGTAATCGAATAGTTTAGACCAGTGCCTGAAAGACTTGCAGTATATGCAGGGTTATTATATAATTGTTCACCGTCTGGAGCAGATCCAGATGTTGTAAAAGTAGTTATTTCACCGCTGACATCGATACCAGTTACAGTAATGAATATATTATTTTGTGGCTCTTGACCCAGAGGAGTTGCACTACTACCTAGTACCTTTATTATATCATTTACTGAATAGTTAGTACCTGCTGTGCCTAAACTAACTGTTGCAACGTTCATAGTGAAGTCCGCGGCTCCACCATTACCTAACACGCTGTCAGCTATAGTAATTGTGTCTCCAGCAGTATGTCCTGATCCCGTACTAACTACAATTACACTTGTTACTAATCCTGTTCCGTCAACTACAATGTCAAAAGTACCTACTGTGCCTGTGCCTGAACTTGTACCAGTTACTCCATTATATGTTCCAGGAGTTCTTAATACATCAGCTATGCCAAACGTACCCATTGTTAGGTGGCCGCCAGCACCTGTAATTGTTACCGACGTATATACGTTGTTAGTATATTCAAAATCAAATCTCGCGCCTGAACCTAAATTTCCTTGTGTACCAGGTGCTGTAAAGTTATTGTAGTCTCCTGTCCCGTCAAATGCAATGCCGGTTACAACGTCTAATGAAGTAACTGCTCCGTTAGTAGTGCCCGATACAGTTAGTGTCAAATCATTAGTCGGTGTAGAACCTCCCAGTAGATCTCCTGCAACTAGCACTCTGTCTCCTATACTATAACCTGTTCCTGCTACATCAATTGAAGAAACAGTATAGCTTCCGGCTGCTGCCGTTACTGAAATTTCAAGTCCAGCGCCAAATCCTTGAATAGTATCTGCTGATACTGAATTATAAGATTCTATATTTCCAACAAGCTCAGCAGTAAACGAGCTACTAAATGTAATGTTAGTGCCTGAGACATTAGTGACATATATAGCAACTCCGTCACCGCGGTCTACAGCTAAGTTTTCGACAATACCAGTAGAATCAAATACCGACACTGTTGTAGTGCCTGGGCCATAACTGCTTGTTAGTGCAGGAGTTATATATGTGCCGCCGCCTGCACTAGTATCAATTATACTAGTAACCTGTGAGCCAACTGGTATGTTTGCTTGAGTTAATGGAGATCCTAGTTCAGGAGACTGACCATCAAACGGAATAATTGTTTCTCCGGCTTGGACTCCTAATTGTGTAAATAACGTACCCGAACTGCCGTTACTAGCAACATTAAACGTAGGAGATCCTATACTTGCTCCGGTATAAAATCCTGCTTCTCTTAGCTGAGTGTACCCAGTTGATAGAATTTCGCCAGCTGCTGCACCAACTTTTGCTTTAGCATAATATTGAAATGTATTACTAGTAGGTGTAGTTACAATAACAAAAGAGCCCTCTGCTCGAGATGCACCCGAAACGCTATTTTCTAGTGCCTTAATAGTAATTGGTGTTCCTGGTTCAAATCCGTGCGCAGATACAGTAGTAACAGTAATTAATGATTGACCAATTCCGTCAGTGCCTGCACTTGCATCAGTAACTACACTTGTTACTTCAGCATCTGTTCCTGGAATTTCGTATATACTTGGATAACCGCGTAGAGTACCAATAGCACCCCATTTAGTAGGCTGTAGTCCATATTCAAAGTCAGCGTCAAGCATTGATACTGGCATTGCAGCTCTTGGACGTTCGATTGCATCTGTACCAAAATCATAAGGTCTAGTTCTTACTTCGGCTTCCTCTACAAAAATTTGTATATCGTCTGTAGCAGAATGTGCGCTAGTATCGTAATTTAATTTAATAGTAGTTACAGCATCAGTAGTTTGTAAGAATGTTACAAAGTCCTTGTCAGCCCCGTTGTCTTTTATTGTAACACTTCCGCCAGTACTAGAGTTAGTAAAATTATATATTACTTCACTTCTAGTACTGTTAGTAATAAGCAACAACTTATCAATTTCATAACGGCCTTGTATTTTAACTGTACTAACTCCTGTCGGCTGTATAACAGGTAAACTAGATAATCCGTTTGTAATAACATTAATTGTATGATCTAATAATGTTGATAATACTGTTGACGCTGCTATTTCTGACGTTTTTGCAATATCAATAGTTTGTGCAACTTCTGTATTAGATGCGCTATATACGGTATTTGTTAAAATATAATTATTAATTAATGTTTTAATAAATTCGTATGTTTGGATTTCAGGCTGTCTATCACCATCAATTTGTGCAACACCTTGATCCCAATAATATTTTACAACATTATATGTATTTTCATTTCCGCCATATCTTAAATCGTTTAGATATGCGTCAATATTGTATCCAATGTCTCTTTCGCATTTTGAATCATTGTAGGTGTAACCTACAAATCCAGCTGCGCCTACATCAATTTGATCTTGAATCCAATCCGTTGCTTCTTTTTGTATAAATGATTTGTTATCACTTAATAAACTATAAGCGTTTGGATAACGATTGTCGTTTGCTCCAATTCCCGGTTTAAATACATAATTTTTTATTTGCGTCTTTGCCATGTTTTATAATCCAAATGCTATTGCTAATGATATTGCAGTACTGTCAACGTATGTTTTATTAGTAATGCTGGTGCCAGCATTACTAACAGTTGCAATTGTTGCTGTAGTAAATGCAGCAGTTGCAGGAGTCGATATACCAATTGTGCTGTTTTCAATACTGCTATTTACAATATTACTAGTATTTATCGGAATCGATAACCCATTATTACTAACTATTCCGACTAAGTTATTTTCTATTAATAATTTAATTTCGTTTCCGGCACTAAATGTTAAATTAGTTTCTGAAGTAAGTTGCGGACTGCCTACACCTGCAAGTATAAGATTTCCTTCAACAAATAGATCATTACTTATTGTAGCAGTGCCAAATAGTCCTGTAGGATTAGTTACATTAATTAAGCCTGTTATCGTTGTGCCATTAGAATAATAAAGTACATCTGGAGCAGATAATGGAACTGTAAATGATAACACTCCAGATGATTGCCCTTGTGCTGCGGCGCCAGAAGTGCCGCTACTATGTATTAATCCACTATTAAAATTAGTTTCTTTGTCACGCTGTTTTATATAAAACTGCAAGCTAGATAGTGCTAAATTAAAAACATAAGTTGTTCCTCTTGCTAACGTTATTTGAGGATTATCGCCTGGTATTTCTTCTATTCTAAATACAGTATCAGCAGCTTCGTCGGTAACGGTAAAATTAGCAATAATATTACTGTCAGCATCTGGTGAATTTAACACTGATAGACTTAACGCAACAATGTTGCCTTCTGCGTCAACAGAAAATCCAGGAGAGTTAAATCCGTGTTGTGATTGAAAAGATTTGTTATTTGCTAGTTTCATTAGTTCCTCCTACGCATAGTATTTACCAAAATACGCAGGCAGGACTTAAAGAGGATTTTGATTGCGAAAATAATTAACTGTATAAATTAATTTTGAATTAGATGTTTTTATATTAGTTGGTGATGCGTATAGTTCTAAATACGAATCATTTATTCTAACTTCTAAATCTATAAGACTTAAATTAGTAGCATTTCTTGCATAAACTACTACATTAGCATCATTTATTGCAGCAGTAATAAGACATTTTACTATTTCTTTGTTAGAAGTATTAAGATCAGCTGAAATTGTGTATTCAGCTGATCCTATATCACCTATGTGCCATTTGTCAATAAGTGTTTTTTCAGTTAATAAAATATAGGGGCCTGCATGCGAAAATTTTGCATTATCTTTTAGTTCAATACTGTTTTTAACTCCAGCACTAAAAAAATTTGAAAGATTAAACATTCACAGGCTCCTTTGTATACTATATTTATCTATTTTTCACGGTAATTAATTTACCATGCTCAGGAAGATACAAATATTCAATTTTACAATTATCTAATGTGCGTATAGCATCATCTAAAGTTTCTACTAAAGGTTCGCCGCCTAAATTAAACGATGTATTAAAGATAATTGGACATCCTGTCTTTTCTTTAAACGTTTTAATAATATCATAATAATGCGGGTTTTGTTCACGTGTAACTGTTTGGATACGGCAAGTTCCGTCTACGTGAATAATAGCAGGAATTTTTTCTTCAACACCCGGCTGGCACTTAACAGCATACATCATTGTCGGTGCATCTTTCATGCCACGTAGATCAAACCATTCATGAACATCTTCGGCTAGAATAGATCCAGCAAATGGACGGAAGTATTCACGATGTTTAATTTCGTTAACAAAGTCTTTGCCATCTTTAAATGTAGGATCAAACATCAAGCTTCTATTACCTAATGCCCGTGGACCATTCTCTGAGCGTCCTTGAAAGTTAGCAACAATATTTTTATTAGTCATTAATTCAATAACATCAGCGTGTGTTGCGTCAGATACTTCTGCATTATATTTTGAAGCAATGCGATCAATGTCAGAAATTGTATAATGCAATTCTGGTCCTAAAAATACAGTATCTTGTTTAGGGGACACGGTTGTATCTTCTGTAACTATTCTATATTGTAACATTGCAGCACCCATTGCTGTTCCTGCATCATTAGACACTGGTTCTGCATAAAAATTAATTCCTAATTCATTTAATTTTGTTAAGAAATAATAATTAGCAACACAATTTAATCCGTAACCACCTGAGAATACAACATTTTTATTTCCAGTTTTTTCTACAGATTTTATGATTAAATCTAAAACTGCATCTTGTGTTTGTGTTTGGCATGCATATGCCATATCTCTTCTATTTTGAAGTAATGTTACATCTTCTTCAGGTTGTTCGCCTGTAACGTTTGCTGATATGGGATAGCGTAATTCTTCGTACGGATTAGCATTAATTATAGATCCTCTGGGATAATTTGGTATTACAAGATTTCGATTGCTTTTTGTAAGATTTTCAGTTTTCTCAAACAAAGGAGGTATGTTATCGTTTGGTTTACCGTAAGGAAACAACCCCATAGTTTTGCCAGCTTCAATAGTACTAAACCCGCAATAGTCTGTAACTCCTTCGTATACTTTTACAATTCCAGAATTTTCAGATATAACAAGTTCATAATCGTCTACTCCGTCTGATGCTAAATGTGCAATTGTTTCGATCGGTCCTTTAGTGCCAATATGTTTAAATACTGTTTTTATACTTGCAGGGTATTTACAATGAAATACTGTTTCAGTTTCCCATCCCATATGCACGTCTGGAGCAAACGGAAACTCAAACGGATATAATGTGCCGGCACCATCTACAATAACTGCTGTAGCAGATTTGAATCCACTTCTATAAAATGCACATGCGGCATGTAATTTATGATGATGCTGTGCCATATCAATTACTTGCGGATGAGTATTTGGATTTCCATGACTACGATCAATAAGACCTAATTTTCTTGCTAGGCTAGTATATATATTTTCGCCTGTGTAATCAGTTCTGACATAAGAGTCGTGTTCTAAGGAACTGGTATGTGCTACTACAAGATAATCTAGTTTATCTGTATAATCTAAAATTTTAATCATAGATGCAAAGGGTGTTCCGTCATACTTTGATCTAGTTAAGCGTTCTTCTTCTATAGAAAAAACTATTTCGCCGTCTTTTAATAAACAGACACCTGCGTTGTGTCCTCGTGTAATACCTGCAATATATCCGGTGTTATTCATCATCAGTTTGTCTTCCTAGTATAGTGTCAATAATGTAATCCTGTATTTCAACAGTCATAGTCATAATATTTTCATTGTGTCTTGAAGTTGTTTCGTCAGGTAAAATTCTAATAGGATCATACATTCTAGTGTGCATGCCTAAATCAATAATATTAAAATTGTCTACGTCTGGATAGGAAACATTTATTGGAAATGTTGATCCTGTTATTACAGTCGACGGAGTATCGACTATATACGATAAATGCTGTCCTACACTATCACAACCTAAAAATTGATCAGCATATTTTATTATTGCAGCCCATTGGCGCAGCGATACATTTTCTGGCATTGCAACTTCGTCGCTAAATTTTTCTTTAGAAAAATCAAAAGCCATCTCAGCCATTAAAATTACTGCAAATTTTTCTGCTTGTAATGCTTTAATAAATGCTTTTAAATCTTTATATTCAATGCTACGACCACTTGAATCAACAAATGACCCGTCGATATGTTGCATTCCTCTGCCAAAAGGTTGTATAACAATTACTTTATCTTTTTTAACTTTTGTTTTTACATCTGCTACAAGTTTTCTACCTACTAGGAGTTCTTCTCTGCTGAGTGCCATCGTAGGTTTGTCTAATTTTCTAATGCCTTTGTTATTAATTTGTATATCAAAAGCCTGAGATAAACTGCATTCTTGATTATAATATTCAAAAATTCTATAAGGTTCTGTTGATACAATTTCTCTATTTTTAAGTTTTTCTTTAAAAATATTTTTCTGCCATACATCGTATGCCTTGTCATCTAATAAAGGATGACCTTTATATGCATCGGTACCGCCTTCGCAAACGATAATAAAATCATCGTCGCCGGATTCTTTTGCATATAGTTCTAGTGCAGGAATAGAACAAACCATTCTGCCATATCCACCGTTCACAAAAAACGCTTTCGATCTCATGTAATTCCTCTCTAAGTCTAGTTAGTGCTAGTATTATTACTTATCGGGGTCGATCAAAAGCGTTTTTAAATTTGGCTTGCTAAGATTAGATTCTAGGTCTTGAAGGTTGTGGAATTTTCCAATAATCTACGCCAGCATATGTTGTTGCTACGTTTGTATACCAATCGGAGAACGTAGCAAATTCTGCTGCTTGTTCTTCACTTAGAGTAGCAGTATCAACAGATTCTATCCACTCTTTGTTTAACTGTATACCTGTATCCCATTGCTCTTGTGTTATTGGTTTTCGATATTCTAATCCAGAATAATTGCCGGTTGCTGAATCATATACAAAATTACAATCGTCCCATATTACATCAATAATTCCTTCAGTAGAGTATGGATAATTGTATATTTCTCCAGTAGGAAGTGTTTCTTCGTAATTAGCAACTTCTTCGTTTGTGTAACCTTCAGTTAACCATGCTGCAATTGCAGTATGTACATCTGCATCTAGAACATGAAAGTTTGTTTTATCGTCAACGAAATCTGATAAATCAAATGCATCTAAGCTATCAAAGCTTCCTTCAACACACTGAACTACATTATCTACCTTTGATGTACTTACAACAAGATATCGTCTTCCGCTATACGTTATAGATACTGTATTGCCATCTGACGTATCTTGGACCATTGGCTGATTTGGCATAGCCACTTTAACTGTTTTTTCCATAATTTAATTTCCTTAACTATTTGGTATAAATTTAATTTTTACGCCACCATGGCCGCCGCGCATTCCGTGATCTCTAACGCCAGCGCACGGTGTGCCACCATGGCCTGGTATTCCCGGTGCTACCATTACATTACAACCTTGGTATTCGTAACATCCGCAATACTGGTTACTACCATAGCATTTACTCATTGGCATAGCAGTTACTGGACTTTTAGTCATTGCACCTAAGCTTCTAAAATATTGATCAACACTGTTATTCCATTGTGATTTTTCACCGTTTGGTTCATATTTGTATTCAAACTGCTGCGGTTTTAAACTGAATACTCCTGCAGATGTTGTTACATGTGCAGTAGCGTAACAAATACAGCAACTATTACAAGCTAAGAATGTTAAACAGCTAAATCCGCCTGAACAATTTATGTCTCCGCCATAGGCACTAGGTATCCAATTATATGAAGTTCCGTAATTACATATGATGCCGCAACCGGCACTACCAATTTGTGTTGCGCAGTTATTACAACTCATATATCTACACATTACACTGCAACTTTCTGTACAATAACTTTGTCCAGCCATGCCGCCTTGAGCACATATACAAGTACATGTATTATTATTGTTTGCGTCTAGAGTACATAGTGTCATGCAGGTTGCTTCACTGCATCCTCGCATACAAAGAGCACTTGCGTTTCCGCAGGACATACCAGTTTGAAAACAAAGGAAACTACTAGGATTTACTCTAACCACTTTCTTTGAATATGCACCAGGATTGCCAGGAAGTCCTATGCCGCAACAGCACATTCTACTGCCGCTGCCGCTTGCACCCCAAACTTCAATTTCTGCTGTTCCGCATGCAGTAAAATGTCTAAATTCAATTCCAATATGGAATGGCGAACTTTGTGTGCCTTGTGTATAAGCATACACCTGACCTTGTTCTAAGTTAGTTTCAACTGAATTTGATTCCGAAAGCTTGCCTAATAATGTACTAAGATTTGCCATATTTAATTTTCCTTGTTATGATGCCGCTACGAATTTAATTCTAATTGCGCCGTGTCCACCGCGGACTCCATAGTCTCTAACACTGCCTTCTGCATTAGCACCGTATCCCGGTACGCCAAACGGCAAGTGCGGTACGCAATGGTTCCATTCATAGCATCCGCATTGTCTGTGACTACTCCAGCAACTTGTATATAGCTGCCCGCCGATAGACGAATTTCTACCTGCAAAACTTAATGCTCCGATTAATTGATGAAGTCCATCACCTGTGCCGTCATATGCATTTGAGTAACATTCTCTTTGGAATGTTACAACGCCGCCGTCTTTACTAATAATCCCCGGAGGGTATGCTACGTGATCATATTGGCCGCCGCATTTATAATCGTAACAACTGCCAAAAGAAGCGCATGAAAACATACATCCGCCAGGCACACCGCTGTGGCAATTTATGTCGCCGCCATATGCGCACTTACCGTCAAAATACCCGACGTTACAAATTAAGAAACATGCAGCGCCTGCGTTACTTGATACTGCTCTACAACAATAACCATTTGCACTATAGCAGCACGAGTTTTGACTACTACCACTACAGAATGTCATGCCTCCTACGCCGCCCTGAGCACATAAACAAATACAATTTGCTCCACCCAGTCCGCTAAGGCCGCCGTTCGGCGAGCATATTGTAAAGCAAGAACTTTCACTACATCCTTTAAAGCACAGGTTATCGTTTGAGCAGGATCTGCCAGGATATCCACGTATCCACGTATCACTATCTACTGTGATAGTTTTCTTTAGATACGCTCCTGGGTTACCTGGAATTCCGGCGCCGCAGCAGCACATTTTTCCGCTTGAGCCGCCTGCGCCCCATACTTCAACTGTAGCAGTGCCTGAGCCCGGTGATTTCCAAACTTGACATTCCCCATAGCCTGCCGGACCTCTATTGTACTTATTCGGAGAGTATACAAATATTTGACCTTGTTCTAAATTATCTTCTTCGGCAATTGCACCGCCTCCGCTTAATTTAGCTGATATTATTTCACTTAGTACTGGCATTATCTTTTTTCCTATTTATTATATTAACGTAATTCTGACTGCGCCGTGACCACCTCTGAAACCGTAGTCTCTAACATCATTGCAAGGAGTACTAGGAATTCCAGGAACGCCATGAGGCAACCAACTACTACATAATGTGTCTTCATAGCAACTGCATCGACGGTTGGACCAGCACGGCGAAGGCGGCATACCATGCACTGGATGTCTACTCAGATTATTAAGACCCGACATCAATTGGTGTATACCGTTACCAGATACCCTAGAGTATCCTTCTCCGCATTCCATTACTATGTTTATAAGATTTCCGTCCTGTGAAAATATTCCAGGTGATGTTCTTACGTGATGTGTAACGTAACACATACAACATCCTTGGCAATGATGGAAAGATGTACACGAAAATCCGCCGTCTTTGTTTATATCGCCGCCGCATGCGGTTGCAATGCACCCGCCTGTAACGTCACATCTATAATTACATACCATACCGCAACCAGCGCCTATGCTTTCGTACGGTGCAGACTGTGACTCGAAATTCATCTTGCATAAGCATCCTACACTAGCAAGACAACACATCATCGGCTGGCTGCTTGTTGAGCATGCTGATGTACCGCCATTGCCGCCTTGAGCACATATAACTCCAGGAGTTCCGTCTACTGTCCAACAAAATAAGGTTGGTTCACTTACGCCTTTATAACATAGTTGATTGTTTGCACAACTTTGTCCTAGTACCATAGTAAACGTGTCTGACGGTGTTACACTTGTAAACACTTTCTTTGAATATGCACCAGGATTTCCTCCGACGCCGTTTCCGCAACAGCATTGTTTGCCTGCACTTCCGCTGGCTCCCCATACTTCGATAACTGCGGAACCCGTTCTTGTAGGTGTCCAAGAACGACTTACACCGGGAGCAAACGAATTGCTTGTTCCTGTTCCCGGATTAAAATAAAACACGTCTCCGGGTTGCAGATTTGTTTCAATACCTTCTGCAGTTTGTCGAGTTCTTAGTAATTCTGATAATGAAGCCATAAAATTTTAATCCCTAATTCATGTACAATTAAGTACTTACAATTACCCAACCATATGTTGCACCAGTGTATAACAATGTTACTACTGACCCTATTACGTCTAATGTCAAGTCTTCTGCTGCGCCGCCAATCAAGGCACCGTTTCTATCTACAGTAATGTTGTTTGTTGCAAATTGACTAGCTGCATCAATAATTTGTATTTGATCGCCTACCATTACATCAGCAACTGCTGGTAATGTTATAGTAAATGGCGCGCCGCTTGCATTACATATTAGTCTGTCGGCGGAAACTGCTTGATATGTAGTAGAAATTTCTCTAGTTACAATATTTGCAGTTCCTGTTGTTGATATATATCTTCCCATAATGGTAATTCCTTTGTTAATGTATTTATATCGTTGAGGTCTCAATTCCAAAAGCAACTGCGCTGACATTTGGACTCGATGATCTTACAACTAATTTGTTTCCAGCACTTAAGACAATACCAGTTCTTTCTAGTACGCCTTTAGCAAGTATTTCTACATCATATTCTAAATATTCTCCTAGTGTAGGAGTATCTAGTGATGCAACTGCTAATCGAATTGAATTCGCAGAGTTTCCTCGATTGCATATTGATACACTTGTAACTGCGAACGTATCGTCCGGGCAGGTATAAAGTGTTGTAAGTGTGTCTGCTGCTATATCCGCAGTTCCTAATCTTCCTGTAGCCATTTTCTAATCTCCATTATGATAGTAAAAAGTAATTCATTGCAACCGGTACGCCGTCAACACCTGCTGCAAAATTTATCTTTTGTAACATGTTAATTTGTTCACCTGTTGTAGTTGTTATCTGTTGTCCAGATATTTCTATACGTCCGGCAGTAATACTATTTACGTTAAGTGTGGCAGCTCCGCCACCTATTTGTGATGTAATATAAGTTCTAATTGCCTTTTGTGTAGGCACGATGTTGTCACTGTTTGCAACAAATGTTCCGTCTGTGCTAAATTCGTTAATAACTGCGCCTGTGCCGCCTAAACTTAAATTACCTAAGCTAAGTTCATTTAGCCCAGTAATGTTAAATGCATCTGCATTCAATGTTGCAACACCGGTTGATTGTTCAACACTGAACAACTCACCGACTCTAAAGTTACCATCTTGGTCAGTACTTGTATAGAATACTCGTCCGCCGCCTAAATCATTAGTTTCTTTAGTGCTGTCTGGAGAAATTAACGGTATGCCTGGATAGTTAGTGTTTTCAAAATTTCCAGTGCCGATATCTAAAAAGTCGTGTCCTGTTAGACGTACTTGAGAATAACGAATACGTAGATTAAGATCAGCATTATGTTCTAACGCATCGGTTACTGTAATATCAGGTGAAAGTTGGAAGTTTGCAGCAAATGTATCTCCTGTAGGTACCAAGTCTCTAACAGCAACTAATCTAAAGAACTGTCCAGGTAGATCAGCAAATGATATATTTGATCCTGGTAAAGGTGCCGATGATAAATTACTAACTTTTAAGAACTGTCCTGGCTGATATAAATCAGCGTAGCCATCGCCTGATATGGTAGCAGTGGCTGTTATAAATCCTAAACCTCTATTAGTCCATGTAGGTTGACGTAAAACTCCGTTACCTATTCTAACTTGTGTAGGAGCCTCAACAGTATTATTTGGATCAGTTATAGTTAGTGCAGGTGCTACAATGTATCCGGTACCTGGGTCCCATAATTGTATTCTAGCTATTTGACCTGCTTCGATTACTGCTCTGCCTTTTGCAGTATCTGCATAAAGTCCACTAGGTGGCGCAGCAAACGAAATCCGTGGTTCAATAAAATAAGTAGTAGTCGAATCTAATACAGTTTCAATTGCACTGCCTATTAAATGATCCCAGCCTGCGCTATCATCACTCATTTTTTTGACTGTTGCAATTTTTGTACCACTGTTATAACTATCAATATAAGCATATTGTCCAGCGCCTACTCCGGACTTAATAAACACTGCCATGCCGTTATAAACACCACTTTGTGCAATATCAGTATTAGATAATGTTATCTGTGTATTAGTACCTGCCTGAGCAGCATTTGTTGCAGTAACATAGTCTGCGCCACCGAAGTCATCACTAGTATCTAATAATCTTACCTCAAAGACGCCGCCGTCCGTTGTAGTTACAGCATCTATTACTGCATTATATCCTTCTCCTGAAGGAGTTATAGTAGTACTACCAGCAGTATAATTTACACCTGCATTTAGATATTCAAGTGTTAAAATTTGATTACCATTAGTAAATACATCTGCTACTACTGCCTGGAATGAGTAGTTATTAACCTTGCCATTAATCGGTACTTCGGTATCATCAACTCCTTCAGCAACAGTGCCAAATGCACCGTATGAACTGTTACCATTTGTAGCACGAATCTTACCACCGTTCTCTGCTAGGTAACCGATATGTCCGTAGTATGAGAACACAGATACAAGTTCTGTTCTTGCTAGGTTAGTACACCATACACCAATGCCATCACTTAAAATTTGTGTAAAGTCGTTTGAAACAATAGAGTCGTTGCCGCCATTGTGTAGTGCGCCGTCAATCTTACAACCAACACATCCTACACCAAAAGTAGTTACGTTTTGTACATACGGAGACTTATTAGTAATCCAAACAGTTGTGTCGTCTGGGCCCCAGCCTGGATCTAAGCTTGTGTAGGCTCCAGCAGTTGGACGCTTGGTTCCGTAAGCATTTGCTGCTCCTAATGTGCCATTTAGGCCTGCAACTGTGCAGTTTCTTAACCCTGTACCATTTCGAAGATAGAACATATCTTCTAATGTAGATCCGTTGACTGCATTTACATAATATTTTGCAGCAAATAATGATTTATAGTTACCTGTGTAAATCAAGTCATACTTAATAGCATCTAAGTATGCATTAATATCTCTTGCACATGCAACTTCGTCATAAACATATGCAGGATATGTGTCTGCAATATATGCTGCAACTTCTGCTACTATAAATGCTCTGTTAGCTTCAATAGATTCAACAGCATATGTATAATCTGTTGTTGTGTTTGGAATATTTGATCCATATGTTAAAGGAACTGTACTATCACTAGTTGCACCGTTTACACCCCAGTCTACATAATCGTAAATCTGTTGTACTAGTTCTGTTGCAAACGTGCCTGCGCCTGCACTTCCTACAGGTGCAGTTTCTACAGGATCTAATAAGTTTCCTGTAGTTTTTACAACGTTACCTGGAGCAGTAACAATATCGCTTATAATAGTTTGCAATCTAGTAAGAGCATCTAAACTATACGGAGTATCTGCACTATCAACTAAACTACCTGCTGCAACAATTCTTGTTGAACGAAGTTCGTCGCCGACCACTGCTGTATTTTCAGGTACCATTATTGGAAGTACTTCTGCAAATTCGCCAGTTTTGACAAAAATTGTATTATTAGGTTTACGTTCTGCAGGTATTCCTGTATCTACGCCTGCTGTGATAGATTGTGTTATAATTTGTACTAGTGTGTTTATTAATGTCTGACTTCCTGTCTCTTCTACATATTCTGCATTTATAACTTGGTTTAATGCAGTATAAGTTGTATCAGGTGCTAAATTACTAATTACTCTATCAATTATAGACAATAGATAATTAATTACTGCAACTGTTTGCTCGTCTTCAGCAGCAATAGTTGGAAGTAGGGTACCACTAGAGAAATACGATAATGCAGCAGCTCGTATACGAGCGTTGCCACCGTGTGATAGATCCCAGGCTAAAGCATCAATAATCTGGCCCATGTCTCTTTCGCACTTTCCGGGAGCAGGATCAACGAACCCTGCCCATATACCAGTGCCGGCTACAATTTGTGCATCTTTCCATGCATTAGCTTCTGCTGCAAGAAATCCTCTATTTAATTCAAGTAAAGTTTTAACATTAGGACGCAACGGACCTTTTTGAACTTGTTCTGTAGCATAACGGATAGTTTTCCAAGGTTGGTCTAAAGTTGTTCCGTAAATTGGAGCAGGACTATCAGCTCCTTTATCTGTAGAAACATAATAAACGTGACTTACAGCACCTAAGTAAGCCCATTCTGGTGTTGTGCCGGCGCCATCTACTCTTAAGATTTGCCCAGGTAGTCCAATGCCTAATCTAGTAGCGCCTGCTCCTCCGTAGTAAGTTATGTCACCTTGAGTAGTTAATACTGAAGTTTCAGGACCTGCCGCTAAGATATTCCAATTAATTCCAGTAACATCTTGATCTGGTCGATTTTGTGTTATTGTTTCATCTGAAGTATGTTCTAAAATACAAATGTAACTACTATCACCAAATCTAACTGCATCGCCGGCATCATAATATGTTGCGTCTGTCCAAGCGTTGTTCCATTCGATTCCGGTATTTAATCTTTCCCAATATGTAACATTTGGAGGACGGTTTCCTGTAGTAGCTAATTTAGCTAGATATGTCCAGCCGCCTACTTGAACTACATCACCCACTTTATATGCAGTGGCATTATTATAACTGCCTTGATTGCTAAATCCAGTAGTGAACAAATCCCAGTCAGTTGTATTAATTGACGGTTCTGTTTGACCTACGTTGTTTGTTTTTGCAATATAACTATATCCGCCGTATGTTACAACATCACCTGGTTGGTATGTCGTTGCGCCGCTCCACGAATCCTCAAATTCTAAACCTTCAATAAACTGCGCCCAGTTAGCTTCATCAGCAGCAAAAGTAGATTGGCTAGTGTGAAATGTTGTACAAATCCAAACTCCGCCACCGTATTTTACAATGTCGTTAATTTTGTAACGTACTGGATTTGCCCAATCACCTAGATATTCTATTCCCTTATGAAAATAATCCCATTTAGATTGATCTGCTTCTAGACCTTCTGCTGCTGTTGCAGCACTAGTGTGACCTTCATTACATACGTAAACTTGTCCGCCGTATTTTACAATGTCATTAACTCGGTATCTAATTGCAGTATCCCAATCAGATTTCCATTCTACGCCTTTTGAAAAGATTTCCCATTTAGATTGATCTGCTTCGAGACCAACTGCTTCGTCGCTGTTACTTGTATGTTCTTCGACACAAATATAACTAGTAGAATTATATTTTACAATATCGTTAATTTTATATCGTGTTCCTATATGCCAGTTTGACTTATAGTCAAATCCTTCTGCATACAGATCCCATTTATTATCTACAGTTTCAACAATGAACGTTAAATCAGCCGCGCCGCCGGCGCCTAATTGTGCATCAGTCAGTGTAAGAGTGTCGCCGATTTCATACAAAGAGCCGCCATCTGTTATATTAATAACAACTGCACCTGCGCCATCTACCGTTGCAGTAACTTCAGCGCCTACCCCTATACCATTAGTTGTTGGTATCAATAATGGATATACGCCTTCAGTTCTTGCTGCATCAGCAGCACTAATTGTACCAACTGTTAAAATTCTTCCGTTGTTTACTTCTAATCCGTTGGCAGAAAGGGCATCACTAGTATGCGCTATAGTTGCAATATACAAATTGCCGCCGTATTTTACAACATCGTTTTCTTTATAGTATGTATTAACATTCCAGTCGGATTTCCACTCTTGTCCATCGCTGGTTTTATTCCAGTATGTTAATGCGTCTGTCGGAAAATCTGACGAACTAGTATGTCCATTAATACATACATACGTATTTCCGCCATTTCTAATTACATCGTCTTTGTAATATACAGTCGATGATGTCCAATTGTCTTTCCAGACAAATCTAATTCTACCTAATTTAAACTCAGCCATTTAATGCTCCAACTTTTATGTTAATATTTATCATTTTTTTATTCTAATCCAAACACAGATCCAGATGAATAAAACTGGCTTGCCAAATAATGACCTACCATGCCTCTTTTTAGATTCGCTTTTACTGGTATGTTAATTTGAAGATCTGCTGTAGATGTTACTGATGTAGTATCTATTTGCACCTGACCTGCTACCAATCTGTTAGTATTAGCGTTTGATCCGCCACCGGAAATTCTAGAATTCAAATAAGTTATAATTGCAGCCTGAGTTGGAGCAATGTTATTACTATTTGCGGCGAATGTCGGTTCTTTACTAAATTCTCTAATAACAACAGCACTTCCGCCAACTTGAATTCCGCCTAAGCTTAGTTCTGTTAGTCCAGCTAAATTAAATTGTGAAGCATTAATACTTACAATTCCAGTATTCTGTTCAACTTGGAATAATTCTCCAACTCTAAAGTTACCATCTTGGTCAGTTGAAGTATAGAACACTCGTCCACCGTTTGAAGCAACTGTTTCATTAAACGGCTGCCTTGGTGTTTCTGGATCTTCACCTTCTAGATACAAATTTGGATATCTGGTTGAATTAACATTACCAGTACCGATATCTAAGAAATCGTGTCCAGTTAGTCGAATTTGACTATACTGTTCTCTAAGCGTAATTGCTGTACCGTGATCAGGTGATTCGTCTATGCCAAGCGGCGGTGTTATTTGTAATATTGCATCATATGGACCAACACCGGTTGACGAAACTACCGCTGTAACACTATACTGGACATCATCAATTCCTACAATATTTAAATTGTCACCTGGTCCAGGAAGTCTTATTAGTCCCGAAACTGCTATGTTTTTATCAATTTGATAAATGTCAGCATATCCGTCACCTGTTATATCAGCAAGAGCAGTAATATATCCAGTTCCTCGATTAGTCATTTCTGGCTGGGCAAGAACTCCGTCGGCCATTCTTACTGACAAATTTGCATCTAGAGTATTTAGATTGTCTGTTATAGTTATTATAGGTGTTGTAGAATAATTGCTTCCGGGATCATAGATTACAATGCTACTAATTCTACTAGAAAGAACTGTTGTTCTTAGCACCGGTCTAGCACCAGTTGATATTTTATTAATTACACCATCAGATACACCAGTTTGTGCATTCATTAACAAAAATTGTGCAGTACTTGGAACATAAATGCCTGCGTTCCACTGTCCTGACTGATTAGTAGTATACACTGTACTTGCTTCGTCATTGATCTTCCAAACATCGGCACCTTGAGATATTGCTAGTTGTGTGTTAGCGCCTGATGCTAAGAATACTCCGGCGCCGTATGTTAGTCTGTTTAATGTCTCGCCAGCCTCTATAATCGATTCGTACCAACTAATTCCATCAAAACTTCTAGCAACAATATTATCAGCAACAGAAATTGCTACAAATATCCCATTTCCATAAGTAATATCATTCCATGCTCTTGCCGAAACAGCTGAAACTGTAGTAGTCCAATTTGTGCCGTTATCTGTTGAGTATGCAACATTGCCGTTATCTCCGACAATTACATACTTGCCAAGACCATATATTGCTTTACCTGCAATTGCTGTCGAAGTGTCAACGCCTGGATAGGTTGCGTAGTTAGAGCCACCGTGATTAGTCATAACACGAACGGCTCCGTTATCTTGTACTAAGACAACAGTTCCAGCACCGTCTGTAGCTGCACTTACCCATGTTCTACCTGCGGGTGCAGTTACGCCTCCGCTAAATGTTGTGGCGTCGGCACCCAGTGTTAACTTGAATTCTGTATCTGCTAACGCAAGGAATTTATCGCCAGTGTATAGCATGTCTAACATAGTAGAAGCGTTTGCAAACGCTGGACTATAATTTGCTGTAGTAAAAGTTGCGCCGCCGTTTGTACTAAACGCATTTTCATTAAAATAAATTCCAGATCCTATGCCGTCTTCCTCAAGTGATGCTGTTACCATAAGGATATCAGCGCCGTTAGACGTAAAGTGATCCCAAGGCACAATACTTGGTGCAGTGGCACTTGTAACAATAAACGAAGGTTCTTCTGCTATTATTTTTGGTTCTATTGAATATCTAGTTGTTTGGTCTAGTAGTAACTCTATTGGCCAACCTGGCAAGAAATGATCCCAGCCAGCAGAACCGTCAGTTTCTTTGCTTATTACGCAAAGTTTTGAAACTGGATCAAACGCAGATATTTCTCCGTATTGACCTACTCCTAGTCCACTTATAATAACCAGTCGTTGGCCTACATAACTTTCTTCTGTTCCTATATCTGCTTGTGACAGGTATATCGAATATACATTACCTTCTTGTGCAGAGTTTACTATTTTAGTATAATTTAAACCTCCTGGAACAGAAGAGTCTCCTGGAGCATTAACTCTTATCTGAGTAATTGCATCATTTCTAACTTCAGTAATTGATCCTGTTGCATTAATGCCAGAACCAGAAAATGCTATATTAGCACTTGTGTATTCTTGACCTGCTGTTGAATATCCTAAAGCAATAATTCTTTGCGCAATAGTTCCGTATGTAAATATTTCTTCTACTTGTGCTTCTAAACTTCTATTGTTTATAGAACCGTTAATTGGCGGTTCTTGTAAATTATAGCCTTCTGCAACTGAACCGTATTCTCCATACGAGTTATTACCATTAGTTGCTCGAAGTATTCCGCCATTTTCTGCTAGATATCCAATATGATTATAGTAAGTAAACACAGATACTAGCTCTGATCTGCCTAAGTTTGTTGCCCAATATCCAATGCCGTCGCTTAATACTTGTGTAAAGTCGTTAGCAACAACTGATCTATTGCCGCCGTCGTGTAATGACCCGTCAATTTTCATGCCAATACACCCAGTTCCAAAAGTAGTTACATTTTGTACATATGGCGATTTAGAAGTAATCCAGACAGATTGATCATTAGTTCCTTCTCCGGGATCTAAACTAACAAAGGCTCCCGCACTTGGTCGTTTTGTAAGATAGATATTAGCTGAGCCTAGTGTACCACTTAGGCCCTGTAGTGTCATATTTCTAATGCCGCTGCCGTTGTTAACATAGAACATATTAATTTCTTCATAGCCAGGCGCTGGCACAATTACAGTACTTCTCAACTCGTCACCAACTAATGCACAGTTTCTAGGAATTTTAATAGGAGTTATTTCTTCGTAATACCCTGTCTTAATAAAAATTGTACTTTGTGTTGTATTATTGTCAATATTTTCTTGTACATACTCGCAGGCATATTTCACTGTTCTAAAAGGAGCGTTTGGCTGTATACCAGCTGTTGGTATATCAGTACCGTCAGGTGCTACGTAAAATACATTATTAATTGTTGCATATGCTGCCCACGATATATCTGAAGAAGTTGCCTTTAATGCACTACCCGGAGTACTAATACCTAATCTAATATCAGCTGACGCATTGCGAGTTTTAATATCACCTTGAGTAGTTAATACGTTGCTCGGAGAGCCTTGTATTAAAAGTTTCCAGTAAGTATCAGTATTGCCTACGTCTGTTGTAGGAACAGTTTCTACAACAGACGAGTTATGACTTAAAATACATTGATATGCTGTTCCAGCAATTGTAGTTACATCGCCTAGATAGTAAGTATTAGCATCATGCCAATCTGATCTCCACTGAGAGCCGGTTGTTAATAACTGCCATTCAGTTGGATTTGTGTTTGGACTAGCACCTACGCTATCAATCAATGCAACATATAAGTATCCACTTTCTCTAATCACATCGCCGGTAGTATACTGCGTTGCGGTATCAAAGTCACCGAGGTGTTTATAACCAGTAGTTAGTACTTCCCAATCACCTGTGTCTTGAAGAATTCCGTTTATACTAGGCACAGTTCCGACATTTGTCGTAAGTGCTGTATAGCTGTAGCCACCGTATAGCACAATGTCGCCTTGTTGATATTCTGTTTCAATATCCCATATTGATTCAAACTCAAATCCTGGAACATATACTAACCAATTTATTGAATCATTTCTAAAAATCGATGACGATGTATGGGCAGATGTTGTTTTCCATAGCGTGCCGCCATATTTTACAACATCGTTAGATTTGTATCGTGTATCAGGAGTCCATTCAGTTTTATATTCAAGAACACTGTTTACAATTTCCCAGTTTTCTTGATTTGCTTCTAGTCCATTTTCTGCTAAACTATTGCTAGTATGATGAAGTATACAGCGATATACTATACCTCCGTATTTTACTAGGTCATCAGCTATATATCTTGTAAATGTCGACCAGTCGCCTCTCCAATTATCTGTTCTAGATACAATTGCCCAATTAAATAGATTATCTTCTAATCCTAAAAATGCATTACTAGCTGATGTATGCAATTGTATGCAAATATAAGTAGTACCGTTATATCTTACTATATCACCGACTGAATAATTAGTGTCTGTAGTCCATAAATTTAACCAATTATAAGTAGTTGCATGAAGCGTCCAATTTAAAATATCAGTTACTAGTCCTGGATGAGCTATACCTGTAGATGTATGAGAATTTGTACATTTATAAATATACCCGTGAAATTTTACTATTGCACCTTCAGGATAAAATGTATCTGGTTGCCAATCTTTTTTCCAGGTGTAACCATCAAACATTAATTCCCAATAAGAAGAATATTTAACACGTATATTATTACCCATGTCTGCTTCGTTAGAACTAAAGTAATATAATTCTTGAATAGTATCAGAAATTGTTATTTCAAATTTTCTAGATGCCGATGAAACAAAATCAGCAATATATTGGTCTTGAGTAACTAGTTGATCATTTAGATAGTATACAATATTTGTATTATATATTTGTCCGCCAGCAAATGTGCCGTTTTTAGTAGCACTAAGTAATAACGGATGAGCCCCGGCGCCGTATGTTGTGTTACTTATTTGCGTCTGATCAAATATATATGTATTACCTTTTCTTAATTTTAACGTTGGTGTTTCGACACCGTCAAAATAGAACACACCATGTGATTTAGAAGTTAGTGTATCAGTATTAACTGTTACAGCTATAGTTTGTATAGGAGCAACATCTTTGTCATTATAAAAGTCATCTGCTGAAGAAGTGTGTCCTTCTAAACATACAAATGCCTTGCCTTCATAATAAACAATATCATCTTTAACATAAGATGTTGAGGTATTCCAAATACCTTTCCAATTAAATCGAATTCTATCTAAATTAAAATCTGCCATTTTACTTCTCTCTTATAATCCGTCTGATGATGAATTTTCATCATACGTATGTTTTTGATTTATGCTTGCAACTAAATCGCCGTCATTATTAACGTAATATGATATATTTCTATCGTTCCACATAAATTGTTCATAATTTAAGTTTTTATAAACTAATTCGTGATTTACGTCTCTGCCTTCAAAGAAATCATTGCCTTCGCTAAAGTTTTTAAAATTATCTTTAGGATCTCCTGATTTATTAATTGTAATACTATCAGTAGCTTTTAATTGATCAGCTTTTGCAATGAACAATTCGCCTTGATCTGTTCTACGTAGTCCGTAAAAAAATCTGTCTTGAACTGCGCTGTATATTTGATCTGGTGTAAACCCTGTGTAATTTGCCGACATAATTTTATTCCTTATACAATATCTACGTAACTTATAACTACGTCTAGAGCTTCATCTTGATCAGCTACTAGATATAATTGATTTGACGGTGCAAGTATTAATTTTTCGCCAGCTGCTAGTGCATGTAGACTGCTATTTGGTGGCACTATAACATCTTTCATAAAGTATCCTTCAGCACTAGTATCATCATGTAGTAATATACTAGCATATACTATAAAATCTGTTAGATTTGCCATGTTAAGGCCAATTATAGTTGAACGTGTAGATGCGTCAGTTTCTAATGCAAGTATAGGCACCGGCCCTACTTCTTTTACTACTTTATTTTTAAATTGCGTTGCCATCTTTTTATCCTAATGTTAATACGTATTCAATTGCTAGATCTTCTGCTGCTGCAAAGCTAATTGATCCAGTAGCGCCTGCAACTGATACCCAACTAAATCCGTCCCATATTTCTAAATATCGTTGTTCAGTGTTATAACGTGTCATGCCAGTTTCGCGATATGCCGCTGGCGGACGCTGATTATTTGTTCCAACAGGTACAACAAATCCGTTAGTACCTTCAATTTTAAAGTATCCATCGCCTTCTTGCTGGAAATTTAATACGCCGTTAATTTCTCTGTTAGTAATAGTGGAATCTTTAAATGCAAGGTTATCAATAACAACAGAACCTGTTCCGTTTGCACTAATAACCAAGTCTGTATTTGTAGTTTCTGTTGTAATAACATTGCCGTCGATACTTATATCATCAACTTCAATGCGAATAGTTTCTAATTTATCTGCATCAATAGTTGTAAGTATACTATCATTTATATAAAATCTAATAGTATTATCGTTAGCACCAGGCGTAAGTTCTGCTGTAATACGTGTGTCTAAATCTAAATCATAAACACCATTTAGTGCAATCCAATTACCGTCATAACCTTCAAATAAGTTAGTATCAGTATTATAACGGATCATACCAGTTGCAGGTGTAGGTCTAGCTGCTGTGCTTCCTTTTGGAAGTTGTAGCGCACTAGTTGAATTAATTCTAACAGTGCCGCTATCAGCATCTAAATTAATATCACCGCTTAAACTAGCAATAGTATTTCCACTAATGCGTAAGTTGCCAATATCAATTCTTTCACCGGTAATAGTTGTTGTACTGCCGCCAGTTGTAATTGTTATACCTTCGGTAGTGTTAATATTAAATATCGAACTTCCGAAGTCTACTGTGCCATCTGCTTGATTTACATAAAATAAATCACCAACTCTAAAGTCACCTTTGTGATCTACACTGCTGTATCTTATTTGTGCATTGTTTAATTCAACTACTTCGTTTGCTTGTATTACATTAGTATCGTCGTTGTCAAGGTCTTTGCCTACACCAATGTATGCTAAGTTTTGACTTATCAAATACATCAGTACACCTGATCCGTCACCGACAATACCGTAGTTACCGTATACACACGCACTTGCAATTGCACGTACTTCAGCACCAAAGTCTGTAGTATCTGCTAGTGTTACATAACTTGCTGTTGCACCGTTACTAAATCGGATGTCTTGTGAATTAAGAGTATCGTCCTCAATTACAATACTACTGTCGCCTGCGTTATTAAAATGTAATAGTAAAACAGTATTTACGTCACTTACAAATTCTGCTGTCAATGCACCAAAGTTTGCAGGATATCGAGCTGTTGAACTTACTCGAAATTCGTCAACATATCCGTTAACATTCTGAGAGCCGTTCCAGTCTGCTCCTATTACTAATGGCTTTGCAACACCATAATCTGTTGAATTTACCCACGGTGTTCCTTGACTTACTCCATTAACAAATAGTCTTGTTGTACCAGCACTACGACAAACTGCAATATGATACCAAGTGTTGATAGATAATACTGCGCCTAAAATTCTAGATTGATTATATGAATAAAATTGTACTTGACCGCCGGCTGCTACAAGTAGTACTGGAGCAACATCTGTTCCTGTGCCGGCTCTAAAATCAAATAATATTGATTGTGACGCAACACTGTTAAATCTAAAATAACCTTCAACAGTAAAATCGCCCGTGCCAAATCCAAAGTCATTATTAGATGCAACTCCGATATAATCTTCTACTCCGTCTAGTTGTAAACTACTTGTTCCGTACTTCTTAATAGCAGTATCGGTTACTGGATTATTGTAACGTATTACTGTTTTACCGCCGCGTTCGCCGGCAGTTTCTAATCCTGTTAGATTTCCATTAACATAAAACTTACCATCTGCATCTACACCGTTAATAGTACCTGTTGCAAGAACTGTTACGCCATCTGTGTCGTAGTATGTAAACGTGTTTCCATCTACGATAGTACCTGTTAAGTCATCTACTCTAACTGCTGTCTTTCCGCTTCCTCGCAAGCCTGTGACACCATCTACGCCATATATACCGCGATTAGCAAAGTATGTAAATGAGTTTAGCCATTCTACTCTTGCTCCGTTAGTTACTGTAATAGCGTCTACGCCTGGTGTAATAAACGTGGCACTATGGAACAGCATTGTTGCTTCCAAGCTTGTAGCGCCCGCTACGGACCCGTCTATGTACGCTCCTTTGCCCGCATCACCTTGCGCAAAGCCTCTTGGGTCAGCGGCGCTTGTAACGCTGCCTTGAGTAATAACACTGATGTTTCTAATGTAAGGTGAACGGTTATTTCCTGATACTGTAAAGCCAGGAGCAAACTTAAATGCATATCCTGTGTAGAATCCTGAAATTGTTAAATCTTCTATTGTTGCTCCGCCGTTGAGCAAGAACACATCATTGCTTTGTGTAGCAACTGTTGGAGTAATATTAACTCCACGTAAACTGTGTCCTTTGATAGTAACGCCTAATGGCACTGTCATTGGAAATTCTTCTTGATAAACACCTGGATATATATGAACAGTGTCGCCGCTAGTTGCTTGCGATAGTGCATACTTTAATGAACCGTATGGATCGTTAGGGTGATCACCTGAGTAAGTATCGCTTCCGTTTTCAGCAACATAAAAAATATTACCCTGACGTAGTGCAATGTCTATACCATCCACTACAATTGCACTTGTAGTAACTGTACCAGCAAAAAAGTTTTGTGTTCTTACATCTTGCCATTGTTTTGTAGGACTGCCTAAACTATATGTATTAGTTGCATCTGGAATAATATCGCTTGAAATTTCTGCATTAAACGTAACATTGTCAGTATTTTCATTACCAATTGTTATATTACCGTCAGCAGTAATATTGCCTGTTGCTGTAATATCACCAGTTACATTTGTATTTGCAAATATTTCAACGGTGCCGGTGCCGTTCGGAGCAAATTCAATATTTGCATTAGTTTCATTTGAACTAATGACATTATTTTCTAAATCTAGACTATCAATAGTTAAACGTGTTTGATAGATAACATTATCAGCAGTACCTAGTGTAAGCGTAGGTTGACTTGTTGAAATTGTGTTACCGTTAATATTTACACTTGCAATGTTTGCATTTGTGCTAATTTCTAAACCCGGAACTCTTGCAGTTCCGTTTACATCTAAGTCGTATTGAGGAGCGCTGGTATTGATACCAATTCGGCTGTTATTAACATTAAGATATAGTAATTCATTCTCAAAAGCTAAGTTTACCCCCTCACGAAGTAAGTTTGCTTTTAAGAGTGGACCACTAATGCGACCTATAGCCATCTCTTCTCCTTATACGGGGATCCTGTCCCTCTAGCCAAATTTTCATCCCCTTAGGGCTCTTTGCTGGTTAACCACAGTATGATTGTGCAAAACAATGGTCGCTGTCTTGCATTAATAGTATTTATCGTTTTGGAGGATTATCCTAATACAAGGACATAAAGATCGACTAATTCTTTTAAGATTACGTCAGTGACTTCTTCGCCAGCGCCTGCACTACGCTGCCATTCAGTGCCGGTCCACGTTTCTAAATAGCCAGATTCGGTATTATATCGTGTTTCGCCTATAGCAGGAGCAACAGTGCGTTCTGCTGCTGTTCCATATGGTACAACAACACCAGTAGTGCTGTCAAATTTTACATATCCTAATCCAGTTGAGCGAACTGTTAATAAGTTATTACTAGAATTAGATAAGTTGCTTTCTTTTATATTAACGTCAAATACATCTACAACATTTGCTGCTGTAGTTCTTCTAAATTCTAAATCAGAATTTGATAAAGTTGTATTAATTGCGTTATTATCAAATAATATATCGCCTGTACTTAAACCGTGCAAGTTAGTACTGTTAAAATCAATAGACCCAACTTGTACTCCTGATACTCTTAAAATTATTGTGTTGTTAGTGTTGTGGGCGTCAATACTAGTAAGTCTGTTTGATGAATATATTCCGCCAAAACTTAAATTGCCTGTTGAATACCCTTCGAACAAGTTTGAATTTGTATTGTATCTAAAGTCAGCAATTTCGTTGTTACGTTGAAGATCTGTACCACGACTGATTATTAATGTCGCATTGTTATCAGTATTAAAAATCTCTGTTGACGGTGATAAGTTTAAATCACCGTCAATAGTAGTAACAGTGTTACCACTAAATCTTACATTACCTGTATCAACTCTGCTACCGTCAATATAAGTTCTTTCAAGACCATCATTTACAGTTATATTACCAATGCCGCTAAAGTCAACTGCGCTAGAATCAATGCTTGTAGTACCAGTTTCGAAGTCTACAAAAAAGTTATCGCCTACCCTAAATGTACCAGTTGCGTCTGTACTAGTGTAGACAATACTTCCAGAGTTTAATTCAATTGTTTCTTGACTTTGGCGTGTAAGTGTGTTATCATTACTTGAATCTTTTCCTGCACCAATGTAAGCAAAGTTCTGTCCTACTAGATACATTAATGTATTTGCACCGTCTGCAACTGCACCGTAATTTCCATATACACTTGCAGATCCAATTGCTCTAAGTTCTGCGCCATATCGTATAGATGCGTCTGGCATTAGTTTACCACTTGCACCTTGTGTGGCATACAATCCTCTATTAGCAAAGTATGTAAAACTGTTAAGCCATTCTACTCTCACGCCATTAGTCATTGTAATACAATCAACGCCAGGTGTAATGAATGTCACACTGTGAAATAACATACTGGCTTCTAAACTTGCACTATCTAATACTGCTCCATCAATTAGCGCACCTTTACCAGCATCTCCGCTTTCAAAAAATCTTGGATCAGGATGTACTTCTTCAAAAAATTCTGCGTAAGTATTTTTGTCGCTCATATATAAAGCGTTTAATGCAGGTATAAATTCATCGTATATCCACGTACCGGGACCATAAGTTTGAGTTCCGTTATGAATATTATATGCTATTACAGCGTCAGCTGACGTAATTTCAGCACCAAACTCTGCATAATACGGCAGA
>Ga0209137_1000349_pt1 | contig 50723 bp, 49 predicted proteins | sample SaaInl5LU_22_DNA_FD_184642 | JGI IMG/M metagenome (GOLD analysis project Ga0209137, IMG submission 184642) | Marine microbial communities from expanding oxygen minimum zones in the Saanich Inlet - ESP_105LU_22_DNA (SPAdes) (version 2) | ecosystem: Environmental > Aquatic > Marine > Intertidal... | reverse complement strand
TGAGGGCCATGTGTCCGTTAGGGCGTGTGGGTTCGATTCCCATTCTCGGTACAAAGGCTTTTGCTCGAAAGATCAAGAGCCTTTTTTTATACTGATAAGGGGTGTATTAGAGCGGTAATTCTGTATAATATTGCCACATAAAAATAATGATCATCGTGACAAGGCCTAAAATTGAATAATACAGTTTTGGTCTAAATCTCAATACTACTTTCGAAATAATGAAGACCGTCTCAAAACCATACTTAAATAAATTACCCGTCAAATGTGATTGTCTAGTTTTAAAATATTTTACAGAAATGGGTATTTCACAGTGCTTGAAGTTCTTATAAAGAAGCTCCAGTAAAGTCGCATGAGTGTAAGTAAATCTGAAGACTAAACTTAAATTCATTAAAGATTTCCTTGAATATGCCCTGAAACCACAAGAGGCATCCTTAATGCTGCCCTTTGTTAAAAGACTAATTACTCTGGCATAAATTCTATTTCCAAAATATTTGATATAAGACATTTCCGTAGGTCTCTCCTGTTCAAATCTTGAGCCCAAACAAAAATCACAGGATTTATTCAATAGGGGTCGTAATAAATACTCAATATCTTGAGGATCAAATTGACCATCACCATCAATAGTGACCATTATGTCGAAGTCATTATCAAGAAAATACTTCTTGGCTGAATTGAACGCAAAACCAAGACCAAGATTCGATCCATGCGAAATAACTTCAACATCTGTAGTTGAAATTTGCAATAAGGTGTCATCACTGCTGCCATCATCCACAACTAAGACCCTGCAGGCTTGAATACCCGCAAAAGATTTTGGCAAGGATTCAATAACATCAAGAACATTATTTTCCTCATTAAACACGGGAATAGCAATCAATAAGTCCATTTAAATCCTTAGCTGAAAAATTTAGATAAATATAAATAATCCAACCTAACATCATTAATTACATAGACAAATATAACAACACGCAAAAGCATGTAAACCCATTTCTCAGGAAGCCGGAGTTGATGAGCAAAAGAAACAATAGCCAAATAGAAGGCTGGCAAAAAGACTAACCAATACCGACTAAATCCTGTCCCAGCTATTACCAAACCAAACATTGTAAGGAGAACCGAGTAAAATAAATACTTAAATTCAGCTCTTCTATCAGCAAAAACATATCCAAGGATAATGAAGAATAACAGAGACAACGACAACGGTAAATTCCGATAGCCAGTAATAGGCAAAAACAGTGAAATAAAAGCAGGGGGGCCATTCAACCTATTGCCTAATGGATGCACAATAAGACCTAATCCTGCCTTGATATTAACTAACAGGGAGTCGAAATCTCTAAATCTATCGAAATAACTGAAGCTTAATTCATTATTTGATTCGACACCGATAACAAAAAACCCCCAAAATAAAATTGGCGAAATAGCAATTAGAGCCATGGCAATAAGTTTATAACGACTACTGTTAGATATCTCGCGAATGTGTCGAAAAAAATCAAATGCCACAATCAGAGATAAAACAAAAAATAAATAGCGAGACAAAACCAAAATGCTCAGAAATAATAATGCTTTAAAAAAATTCTGGAAACTGTGCCTAGAAGAGAGGTAATACATAAAACCCCAAAACGAAAAAAACACAATTGATTCTGGATAAAAGCGACCGAAAAATTCTATCGAAATAGGATTAACAAGTGAAACTGTCACAATCAGTCCCGCAAGAGGCTTTGAGATGTGTTTGAGTCGACAATAACGATAAAAATAATCAAAACCCTTCAGCGCCAACAAGACGCAAAAAAATTTACTCACAACTAAAGCCATTTTTAAAGGCACAAAAAAGTTGAAAAAAGCGATGATTAAAGGAAGTGTTGGGGCAATTGAAGTAGGTTCATTACCCAAAAAATACCTGCCATCGGCCATATTTATTGCGATATCAACATAGGTTAATTCATCATAGGCCAAACTATGACCCAAAGCCCTAAACATCGACAAAAAGCCAACTAAAAATACAACCAATAAGATGCGCTCATCTCGATAAAAAGATGTAAAATATTTCACATGTTAATCTTTCTAGCAAAATACAAACAAAAAAAATAAACAATCGTTTTTCGTGAGATTAATAACAAATTTGGCTGATGATTTTGTTCATTAAAAAAAGAAAATAATTAAACAAAACAGGCCGTAAGGCTTCAAATTTCTCTATATTTACAAAAATTTCTAGAATGAGTGTCAAGACTGAATTCAGCATTAAGGATCTAGAAAATCTAAGTGGCATCAAGGCCCACACGATTAGGATTTGGGAGAAACGTTATCGCCTCCTTGAGCCGAAGCGCACGGACACCAACATACGCCACTATGATATGGTCAACATGACCAAACTGCTCAATGTCTCATTTTTGTATAACCAGGGCTATAAGATTTCTAAAATCGCCAAACTCAAAAATGTTGACATTAATCATATCATCAGTGAGTCTCGAGATGTAGAGACAGAACATTATGCGCTGCATCACTTCAAACAAGCCATGTTTGATTTTGACCATGCCTTATTCGATAAAACTTATTACAACCTAGCGGAGAAGCAGTCATTTGAAAGTATTTTCTTTGATATTTTTATCGCTTTACTCAATGAAATCGGGGTGTTATGGCAAACCGGGACTATAGACCCAGTGCATGAGCGTTTTATCTCCGAACTCATCAAGCAAAAAATAGTTGAAGCCACTCTTAAAGCCCAAAATGCTATAGGAAAGAACCAACAACCGCAATTTGCGCTATTTTTACCTTACGAAGAAATCCACGAAATAGGGTTGCTCTTTGCCAATTACACCCTACTCAATCAGGGGCATCAAACCCTCTATTTGGGCAGTAACATTCCATTAGACAACCTCAAGCATTTGGTCAAACATTACGACGAAATGATATTTTTCTCATACTTCACCGTAAAACCCGATGACCAATCCGTCAAAGACTACATTGCTGCATTCAATAGACAAGTAAAGGCGATAGACAGGTATCAACTATGGCTAATGGGCAGTAAAATTCAAGGGCTTGATCCTGGGCGTTTTGGTCCCCAAACGCAACTTATTTTTAAATTAGAAGACTTAAGAAAACATATTCAGTCTTATTTTCAATAATATCATAACGATTTTTTCTGGACGATGAATCAAACTATCGCAATCATTGGCTCGGGTTTTTCTGCTCTGGCCGCGTCATGTTACCTGGCGCAATCGGGTCATCAAGTGACTGTATTCGAAAAAAATGTGGGTCTTGGTGGCCGCGCACGACAACTTAAAAAGGAAGGCTTCACTTTTGACATGGGCCCGACTTGGTATTGGATGCCTGATGTTTTTGAGCAATTCTTTAGCGATTTCGGAAAATCACCCCAAGATTACTACGACTTGATCAAATTAAACCCTGCATATGCTGTTTATTTTGGGCCCTCTGACGTGATCACTATCGAAGACACTCTCGATAAAATTAAAGCCGCATTCGAGCGAGAAGAAAAAGGAAGTGCCCACAAACTACAAAAGTTTATTGACGAGGCGTTAGACAATTATAATATTGCCATTAAAGATCTGGTGTACCGACCAGGCATATCACCCTTAGAGCTCGTGACTCCAAAAACAGCCAAAAAAATTGGTCAGTTTTTCAGTACCATCAGTCGTGAAGTTAGGTCTTCTTTTGACAATCCAAAGCTGATTGCCATTCTGGAATTTCCGGTATTATTTCTGGGCGCAAAGCCATCGAATACACCCGCCTTTTACAGCTTTATGAATTACGCTGATTTTGGCCTTGGAACTTTTCATCCAAAAAATGGAATGTACAGTGTGGTTTCTGCCATGACACAATTGGCTGAATCTCTCGGTGTCACCTTCAAAACAAATCACGCTGTGGAATCAATCACATTGCAGGGCAATAGAGCAACGGGGATTATCGTCAACGACCAAAGTCTTGAATTTGATTATGTATTGAGTGGCGCAGACTATCACCATACTGAAACTCTTTTGCCGCAGGCTTATCGCCAATACTCGGAAGGCTATTGGAATAAAAAGACATTTGCTCCGTCTTCACTACTATTTTATGTCGGTTTCGATAAAAAACTTAAAAATGTAGAACACCATACTTTATTTTTTGATGTGTCTTTTCAAGAACACGCGCGGTGCATATATGACGATCCACAATGGCCGAAAGACCCGCTGTTCTACGCCAGTTTCCCCTCAATCACTGATGATAATGCAGCACCAGCGGGCAAGGAAGCAGGCATCTTCTTGATTCCTTTGGCTGTAGGGATTGAGGACACTCCAGAACTTAGAGAAGCCTATTTTCAAAAAATCGTTGATCGATTTGAACAATTGACCAATCAGAAGATTCAAAAAAATATTATCTTTAAAGAGAGTTTTTGCCTTAAAGATTTTATTGAGGATTACAACTCATTCAAAGGCAATGCATATGGGTTGGCAAATACATTATTGCAAACCGCATTTTTGCGGCCTAAGTTGAAAAGTAAAAAAGTAAACGGGTTGTATTTCACTGGTCAATTAACCGTTCCGGGGCCAGGTGTGCCGCCTGCATTGATCTCTGGCAAAATTGTGGCAGGATTGATAGAACAACAGATGAAGCAATAATGAAATCACTCTTTGATAACATATCTGAATCGTGTAGCGAAAATGTCACACAGACCTACAGCACGTCATTTTCCTTAGCGACCAAAATGCTTGCACCAGAAATTCGCCAAGACATCTACAATGTCTACGGATTTGTGCGCTTAGCAGATGAGATTGTGGATTCCTTCCATGATTATGACAAGGCGACATTATTTGGTCGTTTTGAAGTCGAATTGGCACAGGCGCTAGCAGAAAAAATCAGCTTGAATCCTATTTTGAATTCATTCCAACACAGTGTTCACAGATATGGCATCGACCAGCACTTGATTGATGCATTTATGGACAGCATGAAACTGGATTTGACCAAAAGTGTTTACAAAACCAAAGAGGAATACGAAAAATACATTTACGGCTCAGCGGATGTGGTTGGATTGATGTGTTTGAAGATTTTTGTCAACGGACAACAGGAGCAATATGACTTACTCAAAGACTCAGCCATGAGCCTTGGATCGGCCTTTCAGAAGGTTAATTTTTTGCGCGACCTCAAGGCAGATCACGACGACTTAAACAGATCTTATTTTCCGAATACGAACCTGTCGGCGCTAGATGAAATTGCCAAACAAGCCATCATTGCAGAAATTGAAAGTGATTTTCAAAAAGGTTACCAAGGAATTTTACGCCTGCCGCCTGAAGCCAAGTTTGGTGTTTTCATGGCCTATAGGTATTACAGAAGATTACTCAAAAAGCTCAGCGAAACTCCAGCACTCGAAATAAAGAACACACGAATTCGTGTGCCGAATTACGAAAAATTTGGTCTACTGACCCGCAGTTATGTTAAATTCCACCTCAAATTAGTACGTTAATGATGCAAATCTTTCTTTGGATACTTGTTTTTTTGACCACCTTCAGTGTCATGGAATTCATGGCCTGGTTCACCCACAAATACATCATGCACGGATTTCTGTGGTCTTTACATAAAGACCACCATCACAAAGACCACGGTAGTTGGTGGGAGCGCAACGACGCCTTTTTTATCTTTTATGCGGCTGTGAGCATCCTGTGTTTTATCAGTTGGAAAAATTATGGATTTTGGGCTGGATTACCGATCGGGCTTGGGATCTTTGCCTATGGCTTGGCTTATTTTTTGGTGCATGATATTTTCATTCATCAGCGGTTTAAAATGTTTCGTAATGCCAATAATTGGTATGCCAAGGGCATAAGACGAGCTCACAAAATTCATCACAAACATCTTGGCAAGGATAAAGGCGAGTGTTTTGGCATGTTGGTGCCCCCATTGAAGTACTTCAAAAGGAACTGATATGGATCAATTGTATTTGTGGTTGAATTTAGGCTCCCTATCAATACCTTTTCTTTTTTCTTTTCATCCAAAAATTCAATTTTACAAACATTGGCCCACCGTGTTTCCTGGGATTTTGGTGATGATGCTCATTTTTATTCCTTGGGATATTTATTTTACGGCCCAAGGGTTTTGGGGGTTTAATCCGGATTACCTTATTGGCTATAATGTGGCTGGCCTTCCTTTAGAAGAATGGTTGTTTTTTATTTGCATCCCTTATGCCTGCTTATTCACCCACTATACTATTGTTCAGCTTAAGCCACAATGGTCTTTTTCTGCAAAAAATGCACAAAGGCTTTTTTTGATTCTTGCCGCCCTCTTGATCATTAGTTTATGGTATGGATACCATAACTGGTATACTGCGGTTAGTTTTTCTTTTGCCCTTGTTGTTCTTGGGTTAACCAATAACTACAAAACTCAATTGTTTCAATCATTTTTTGTCAGTTATGCGATCATATTGATCCCTTTCTTTATTGTCAATGGCATCTTAACAGGGAGCGGACTGCCTGAAGCGGTGGTTTGGTATAACGATGCAGAAAATTTTGGCCTACGTCTGGGTACAATACCAGTCGAAGATACCGTTTATAATTTAGGCATGTTATTGACTGTTGTGCTTGTTAGTGACTATCTGGGATCGCGTCAAAAAAGCGACACAAGGGATGTCTAAATATTTTCAGGCTGTGCTCTGGTTTGCCCTCAATTTCTTGGGGCTCTATTTGGGCAGCTTCGCCACGACAACTGGCATCAATAGTCCCTGGTATACTGCTCTCAAACAAGCGCCCTGGACACCCCCGGGTTACATATTTGGCATCGCCTGGACCACAATCATGATTGCTTTTTCTATTTATCTGTTCCGCGGATGGCGATCAGTCGAAAACAAAAGGCAATTTGCTCTTTTGTTTGGCACATCGTGGCTCCTAAATGTGCTATGGAATCCAATATTTTTCGTCATGCATCAAACACTATTGGGGCTTGTGGTATTGATCGCACTACTTCTTTCTATAAGCGCCATAGCGGTTCTTTATCGCAAAAGCCAAGGGCGTTATACCCTACTACTGGCCCCATATCTCATATGGCTAGTGATAGCTGCCTCACTTAACGCCTATATAATTTGGCAAAATCCAACTTTATAAGTACTTCTGTTTACTGCTGTAGCGGAGCTTCTAAGTAGGGAAAAGGGAGTCCAAAATTTCGGTCGCCAGAATCCACTTGATCACTAATGAGTTTTGGCCCATTGACCCCATCAAAACGTGTTCCATCTGGCCCACCAAAAAGCAGCAATAGGGTGTCGTCCATAACATCGTCTGATAGCCTTCTTCCTGTAAACCACACATCACCACTATGAAAAGACGTTGGTCCCTCAGGCGCTACTTGGAGTGCATCAGAAGCCGCCAAAAACTCAGTGAAAACCGTAATGTCCTGTCCCAAAACATTAGCGTCAAAAGTTATTTCAGGCAGATTTGGGTCCTGGTAAAATGCGTAATATTCAGTCAAACTCGTCTGAAAAACAGAAGGAAATGTCGCTTGGCCCATACCTTGAATCGGGGACAAACTGCTGCGGTCAGAAGTAGCAGAATGATTGTATGCATTTTGGAGTGCGGCATTTGGCGAATAAACGAGATTGATTCCAGGGCGCCCTAGTGCATCTTCTTGAACATAAAGACCACTAAAATCTAGACCGTTAAGACAGGGGCCACATTCACCACCGCAGTCTATACCGGTCTCCTCACCATTTTGAATTCCATCAGTACAAGTCACCTGTTCAATGACATTATTAAAATCGTCGGCGTCTTCACAACTGAACAAAATGGCCGCCAAACCAAAACACACCAACGGAATATATAATTTTTTTAACGTCATGGTTATTGCTTTCTTTTAGTGGATACCCATATATTATAGGCATTGGGTAAATTTTCTAATCCATAGCTCGTCCCCGCATGAGCTGGAGCTGTGCCTAGCAAATCATTGGGAACCTCAACCACAACAGCCAAAACATTAGACTGTGCAAAGTAATCTTGGGCTTCTGCAGCAGAAGAAAAACCTTCGGGTGCCAAAGTGCCATTGCGCATTGAATTGAAACGATTTTGATCAAAGAAAAATGGATCCCTTCGCGGACCGGCAAATAATCTAAGAGCACTGTCCTCTGAGATGTATAATGAGTCTAAAGTCGAAATTTGCACCTGACCAGACAAAGCTTCAACCTGAACTTCTCGCACCAAACCTTGATGCTCTTGGTCAATCACAACGGGTCCAAAGAAATACATCACAGAGTCACGGCGCATGGCTTGGATCACGACATCTTCTTTGAAGTCGCCCGTATTATCAATGTTGAATTCGATCAAAACCTCAGGATCAAACCCTGCTTGCTCGGTTACCGAACCAATAGATAATGGTCCTTGTAGCGTCACCACGAGTACTGTATGATCGGGGCTTTGACCTTCAAAGGCATAGAAATCAGCAATATCTACGGTAGTATTAGCGACAAAATTACCATCAATTTGATCCGAACTCATCAATAAAAAAGCCACCAAACAACCGAGTAAACTACCGGAATACAAATAAATTTTCGTTTTATTTTTCATAAATCTTGTCCCCTATTTCGTTACTTTTAACCCTACAAGTAAGACCTTATCATACAAAAATAACAAATGAACCCGTCTTCCGCTGGTTGGATCAAAAAATTTATCAAAGAGTTTGAAAAAACTGAGCTTTGCCTGCCTTTTGCAGACGATTCAGCTTTTTATCAAGCCTTAAAGCAGTCCGGTTTCATTTATGGCATGTCTTTGTCGAGTATTGGGAATAAAGTCGTCAGTCCACTGAAATTGACCCATGAAGAACTCACCAAAATCAATTTACTTCATAGTCTTTTGTATTTCCATTTTGAGGCATTTCCTGAGCACCAATACCCTGAAGCGGTTCAAAAAATAGTTTCATTTTACAAACACCTTGGCAAAGGAAAACCTGGTTTGTTGCAAAAATTAAATTTTTCACAGAGTCCTAACGAAAATTTAGAAGGCATTATTAATGCGCGTCTGCACGAAAATGGACACATCGAGAAGACAGAAATCACATCAATCTTCACTTATGTCTTGCTTTTTATTGATGTCTTGGCCTTCAGGAATTACGTTAATGGGGGTGAAGATGAACTGAAATTAGATTTTGAATCACTTGAATTAATGGCCATACAATCTTGTGCCTGGGCCCTCGAGAGCAAGGAAAAACCAAAAAAATATGATTTGGTGGTCATTGACATGCTCCATAGTGCGCTAAGGCATCCGGTTGTTTTTGATTCCGATCACGGCATTGAGTTCGCTAACCAAATAAAGAGCCGTCATGACCTCACCAAACTCTTCTTTTTGGATGTCTGTTGTCTCGGGATTTGGGACGACAAAGTACTTGAGGACCAAGAGGTCCAATTCTTGAAAGATTTTGAGCAGCGCATCGTTGCTGGTCAACATTTGGCCCAACAAAGTCTCGACGATTTGCGCTCGTTTTCTATTCAACACGCCAAAAAAGTGCAGCTTTTTGAGCACGCCAATCCCATAAAACACTTATACAAAACCTCAAGTGATATGGTGAAAGTGTTGATTTTGCGCAACAAAAATCGCTTAATAAAAGAACTCTTGGAAAGTGGTGAACTCTTGAAGCTGCTTACTCTATCTACAGTCAGAGACCTCAACACCGAAGAAAAACAAAAAGTAAAGGAACAACTTTTGGATGTGTGCAAAACAATTCCATCTTTAACGCTCTTTTTACTTCCAGGGGGCTCGCTGCTTTTGCCAATTATGGTGAAGCTCATCCCAAAAATGTTGCCATCGGCCTTTAATGACAACGCTGTAGATGACTAATTCGCCACTTCACTGATGAATTTAATCCGGTAAAGACGCATTTCTTCTTCTTCATAATCACCATCAAATTCTTCTATGGCATCGTCAATCTTATCACTTTCAGCATCGATGAAATAATCATGCAGTTCTTCTTGCTGATCCTCGTCTAAAACTTCATCAATCCAATAATCTATATTCAGTTTTGTGCCGCTAAAAACGATGGCTTCCATTTCTTTGATGAAATCTTCCATGGTCAACCCCTTTGCTTGTGCAATATCTAATAAGGGCAATTTCCGGTCGACGTTTTGAATGATGTATAATTTGAGGGCACTGTTACTCCCCGTAGATTTGACTACCAAATCTTCAGTTCTGATGATTTGATTTTCCGAAACATAACGTTCAATAAGCGCTGCAAATGTACTGCCAAACTTTTTGGCTTTACCTTCTCCCACTCCGTGCACATTAGACAGTTCCTCGACTGATGTGGGGAACTTTAAAGCCATGTCCTCTAGAGATGGATCTTGAAAAATAACGAAAGGCGGCAAATTCAGACGATCGGCGATGGCCTTGCGCTCAGCCTTGAGTAATTTGAACAAAACCTGATCGACCACGGCTGCACCTTGGCCATGACCTTCATTGCCGGTGGCATCATTGGCTTCTTTATAACTATGATCTTCGGTCATCATAAAGGACTGAGGCGTCTTGATAAATGCCACGCCCTTTGGTGTCAATTTCAAAACGCCATAAGTCTCGATGTCTTTTCTGATGAAGCCATCTACCAAAACTTGTCGGATCAATGCCATCCAATAAGTGGGCTCCAAGTCATGACCACAAGCAAAAAATGGTTGTGCTTCCGTTTTGTGTGATTTGATTAATGCATTGACCTTACCCACTAAAACATTGACCACTTCTTTAGCTTTGAACTTTTCGTTGGTTCCTTGGATGACCCCAAGTAATTTTGAGACTTGAGGCATGGCCTCCTTTTTGGATTTAGGATGGCGCATATTATCATCCAAATCACCCCCTGCTCCAGTTTCATTGTCAAACGCTTCGCCAAAATAATGCAAAATAAATTTGCGCCGTGAGACTGAAGTTTCTGCAAACGCAACGACATCCTGAAGTAAGGCCAAGCCAATCTCTTGTTCTGCCACCGGCTTGCCACTCATGAATTTTTCAAGTTTTTCAATGTCTTTGTAGCTGTAAAAAGCCAAACAATGGCCCTCGCCACCATCACGTCCTGCACGCCCTGTCTCCTGATAATAACTTTCGATGCTCTTGGGGATATCATTATGGATGACAAAACGAACATCTGGCTTATCAATACCCATTCCAAACGCTATGGTCGCCACTACGACATCCGCGTCTTCCATGAGAAACATGTCCTGATTTTTGACACGGGTCTTTGGATCCAAACCTGCATGATAGGGTATGGCGTTAATACCATTGACCTGGAGCGTTTGTGCCAATTCCTCTACCCGTTTGCGGCTCAAGCAGTAAATGATGCCACTCTTGCCCATATTATTTTTGACAAATCGAATAATATCGGCATCAACCTGCTTGGTTTTGGGCCGAATTTCGTAGTACAAATTGGGCCGATTAAAAGACGCTTTGAAAGTAGTCGCCTCTTGTATCCCCAAATTCTTGAGAATGTCTTCTTGTACTTTTGGTGTCGCTGTTGCCGTCAAACCAATAATGGGTATCTCCCCTTCTAAGCGTTGAATGATTTTTCGCAAATTGCGGTACTCGGGCCTAAAGTCATGGCCCCACTCACTGATACAATGCGCCTCATCAATAGCCACAAATGATACCGTCACCTCATTCAGAAAGTCAATGTTCTCTACCTTGGTCAAAGATTCTGGTGCAACATAAAGCAACTTGGTGAGGCCTTCTCGAACATCTGAACGCACCTTTTTGATTTCAGATTTTGTTAATGACGAATTAAGGACGTGGGCAATACCATCTTGATCTGAGAGCGCCCGAAGGGAATCCACTTGGTTTTTCATCAGCGCAATCAAAGGCGACACGACAATTGCAGTACCTTCGCTGATCAGCGCTGGCAATTGATAACACAAAGATTTGCCGCCCCCTGTTGGCATGATCACAAAGGCATCTTTCCCCTCCAACAAATTATGAATCACGGGCTCTTGCAACCCCTTAAAGGCCGTGAACCCGAAGTAATTTTTCAAGGCTTGTAATAATTCTTCTGGACTATACGAACGGTTCATTATCTTTCCAACTCGAGTTTGTCATATTTAATTGTAAGAACCCGAGAACAATTGTAATTTTGCAACCTATGGCGCCGTTGTGACTCTTATAGAAGCAGGTCTACTCTTTCTTGAGTCGACCATACTAAATATAAGAAAATATCAAAACGTCACCAACAATAAAACCAGCTAATTTTGAAAGATTTTGACCAAATCATACAAGTCGCAAAAGACACCATCGAAACAGAGGGCAAGGCGATCCTGCACTTATCCGAATTAATTGATCAGAGCTTTGCCAGCGCAGTGGATTATATTTACACCTCAAAGGGTCGCGTGATTGTTACTGGAATCGGCAAAAGCGCCAATATTGCCACCAAAATTGTGGCCACACTTAATTCAACTGGAACCCCTGCGATTTTTATGCATGCGGCAGATGCCATCCACGGCGATTTGGGCATCATTCAAGAAAATGATACCGTCATATGCATTTCTAAAAGTGGAAACACCCCTGAAATTAAGGTATTGGTCCCACTGATCAAAGCCAGTGGTAATAAATTAATCGGGCTGACCTCACATGCTGATTCATTCTTGGGCCAGCAAAGTGATTTTATTTTGAATGCCTTTGTGGCCAAAGAAGCCTGCCCTAATAATTTAGCGCCAACCACTTCTACTACGGCACAATTGGTTATCGGTGATGCGCTGGCGATGTCTTTGCTGCACATCCGCGGATTTTCAAGCAAAGATTTTGCAAGATTCCATCCAGGTGGCTCATTGGGTAAAAAATTGTATTTGAGGGTGAGTGATTTGACCTCGCTCAATTCGAAACCGCAAGTGGCTCTCGATGCCAACCTCAAGCAAGTCATTGTAGAAATTTCAGAAAATTTACTTGGTGTTACGGCCGTTGTGGACCAAGATTCAATCGTGGGCATCATAACAGATGGTGACCTCAGACGCATGCTCGCTAAAGTTGATAATATAGCAGGCCTAACAGCCAAAGACATCATGACGCATGCACCCAAACTCATTGATAACGACGCTATGGCCGTTGAGGCCATGGAACTCATGGACCGTCATGGCATCACACAGCTATTGGCTCAAAAAGATGGTGTTTATTCGGGGGTGGTGCACATTCACAACCTCAGTAAAGAAGGGATCATCTAATGGCCAGTCAAAACGACACTGCACCAGAAAAGGACATGTCCTTCTTGGACCATCTTGAAGAACTCAGGTGGCACTTGATCCGCTCCACCGTGTCAGTACTTATTTTTGGATTTCTTGCATTTTTGATGAAAGACTTCATCTTTGATGGTATTTTATTTGGCCCTAAACGTGCTGACTTTCCGACCTACCGTTTTTTGTGTGCTTCTGCGCAGGCCTTAGGTTTTGATAGTTTTTGCTTTTCTGAGCTGCCATTTCGCATCCAAAGCCGCACCATGTCCGGTCAGTTCTCTGCCCATATTTGGACCTCCATCACTGCAGGTTTCATTGTGGCATTTCCTTATGTTCTTTATGAGTTGTGGAAATTCATCAGTCCAGGATTGCACCAAAACGAACGTAAAAATGCCCGCGGCTTCATTTTTGTAGCATCAGTGCTTTTCTTCTTAGGGGTTTTGTTTGGCTACTATGTGGTGACTCCTTTGTCCATTAACTTTTTAGGTTCCTATCAAGTCAGTAATCAGGTCTTCAATGACTTTGACCTCAATAGTTATATCGGATTGGTCCGAGCTTGTGCGCTTTCTTGCGGATTGATTTTTGAATTACCCATTGTGATTTATTTTCTGACCAAGGTTGGATTAGTCACGCCTCAAGGACTCAAAAAATATAGGAAATTTGCTCTAGTGATCGTATTGATTTTATCAGCCATTATTACACCGCCCGATATTGCAAGCCAGGTGATTGTCTCCATACCGGTACTGATCCTGTATGAACTCAGCATTATTATTGCCAAACGGGTACACAAAGTCCAACAAAAACGCCACTAAATATGTCTGAAATCGTAGAAGATTTTAACGCCTACCGCTCCAAAATGAATGAGCGCATGCTTGAAGAAAATCATAAACTCATCAAGAGAGTTTTTAGTTTAGACACCATCGCTTTTCAAGAGGGACACCTGTCGTGCAAAACAAAGGAACTTTTGGGGCTGGGAAATTCTTTGGTGTTGCGTTGTGATGACTGTGTCAAATACCACTTGCAGGCCTGCCATCAATTAGGGCTGACAAAAGATGAAGTTTTTGAAGCCATGAGCATCTCACTATTGATCGGCGGAACAATTGTCATCCCCCACCTGCGCCGGGCCTTTGAGTTTTGGGATGCCTTAGAAAATAATTAGTACTTTTAAATCAATAAGTTACCAAAGATGAAGCTCAGCGCACAAAATTTAGTCAAATCCTACAAAGGGAGACAAGTGGTCAAAGGCATTTCTGTGGAGGTAAATCGTGGTGAAATTGTAGGGCTTCTCGGGCCAAATGGCGCAGGAAAAACCACATCGTTTTACATGATTGTGGGCTTGATCAAGCCCAACGGTGGGCGCATTCATTTGGACCAGACAGATATCACGACCTACCCCATGTACAAGAGGGCACAAAATGGCATTGGTTATTTGGCACAAGAGGCCTCTGTTTTTCGTAAACTCAGTATAGAGGACAACATTTTGAGTGTCTTGCAGATGACAGATCTGAGCAAAAAGGAGCAAGAAGCCAAAATGGAATCGCTCATAGAAGAATTTGGCTTAGAACATATCCGGACCAATAGAGGGGATCTTCTGAGTGGCGGAGAGCGCCGCAGAACAGAAATTGCTCGTGCTCTAGCGACAGATCCTCACTTCATCTTATTAGACGAACCTTTTGCAGGTGTCGATCCTGTAGCCGTAGAAGACATACAACGCATCGTGGCGCAGCTCAAAAACAAAAATATTGGAATCCTCATCACCGATCATAATGTTCAAGAAACATTAGCCATTACAGACCGGACCTACCTGATGTTTGAGGGCAGTATCCTCAAACACGGCAAACCTGAAGAATTAGCCGCAGATGAAATGGTCAGGAAAGTCTATTTGGGCCAGAATTTCGAATTGCGCAAAAAGAAGCTCCATTTCTAAAAGCAATCGGCTGAAAATTTCTGCTTCACTTCATCCACTGCTTTTTCCATACCAAAGACATTAAAATATAACTGAGCAGCACAAAGGGTATGGCTCTGTACCCCAACCCAATGACGAGACAAATGCTGAGTCCAATGAGTAAATAACGGTGCTTGTTGTCTCGCCATGCTAAGGATTTGAACTTCAAAGAAAACAAAGGCCATGGCGCATTCAAGGCGTATGCACTGGTCACTGTCAATCCCATCAAAAACCACTTATTGAAAACAATTTGCGCTAATTCCTGAGTGTAATGGTATTCAAAAATTAATGGAAGACTGGCGATCAACAGCGCATTGGCCGGCGTTGGTAAGCCAATAAAATGATCCACTTGCCGCTCATCGATATTAAACCGAGCCAAACGAAAGGCCGAGGCAACCACCACAATTAATGCCAGAAATGGGTAATAAGTATCAATCCCCAATTGCCACGCCCGAGCGGTAAATACTTCGGTCAGTGGCTTTATTTCGCCGTAAAACGACATTTGCATGAGTTGTAAAAGAATAAGGCTGGGTGCCAAACCAAATGAAATTAAGTCGGCCATAGAATCGAGCTGAACACCCAAGGGCCCCTGGACATTTAACCAACGTGCCACCATACCATCAAAAAAATCAAACACCATACCTAATCCCATGAAAAAGGCGGCGATGATCAAATCTCCCGAAATGGCAAATAGTAATGCAATGACCCCACACAAAAGATTAGCAGCAGTCAAAAGATTTGGTATGTGGTGGCGCATAGTGGAATGATTTCTGTAGTAAAAGTAATAAAGTATTTCGGCCCTTTACAATATGAGTCCTAAAATGTAGTTTAGTAATCATAAAAATAGTTTGATATTTGTAAAAAAATAAGCTTGCGGTTTTTCTCCATTTTATTGACCTGCACATGCGTCCTCTTTGCCTCAGCGCAAACCACGCGAAAGTACTCCAATGAGTTCCTCAACATTGGGGTAGACGCGTCGGCATTTGGCATGGCTAATGCTGTGGTGGCAGCATCATCTGGTGTCAATTCAGGATATTGGAATCCCGCTGGCTTGGCCGATTTAGAAGACCAGCAAATGGCCATAATGCATGCCGCGTACTTTGCCAATATTGCGAATTACGATTATGCTGGATTTGCACTGCCTCTAGACAAATCCTCGGCTTTTGGGCTATCGGTTATCCGTTTTGGTGTAGACAACATTCTCAATACCACACAGCTCATTGACAATCAAGGCAACATCAATTACGATAACATCAAGCTTTTCAGCACAGCCGATTATGCCTTGACCCTTTCATATGCCAAGCGCTTGCCGATGATGGATTTAAAAATAGGCGGAAATGCCAAGGTCATCCGCCGCGTGATTGGTGACTTCGCATCATCTTGGGGCTTTGGATTTGATCTGGGACTCCAATACACGTCACAAAACAACTGGCACTATGGCCTTATGGTGCGGGACATCACAACGACTTTTAATACTTGGAGCATCGATGAGGCTGCTTTTGCCACCATTCAAGATGCCGTATTTGGTCAAAATCAAAGCCTTCCTGAAAACACAGAAATCACATTACCAAAAGCCCAATTCGGCATGGCCAAAAAATGGGCGTTCCGCCAAGACCTCAGTCTCAAATCAGAGATTGACCTCAATATCCGTTTTGCCCAAACCAATGACTTGTTTTCCAGCCAAAGCCTCAGTGCCTCTCCCGCCATTGGCGCTGAATTAGGTTATCTTGACACCGTATTTGTGCGGCTGGGCGCTGGTAATTTTCAACAAGTCACTCAAATTGAAGGCGGGCAAGCTACAGGATTCCAACCCAATCTAGGCATTGGGTTCATCTTCAAGGGGGTCGCGATCGATTACGCCCTTACCGATATTGGCGACCAAAGCACAGCTCTATACAGCAATGTCTTCTCTTTAAAAATTGACTGGGCATTTTTTCGTTAATCTAAAAATAGATCATGAACAATTGGGCTGATAAAAATTTGACCACACTGCAGGCCATCATTATAGGGCTCTTGTTTTTCATGCCCCCGCTGATCAGGGCCCAAACATCAGGATTGTCTCAGGAGGCCACCATCAGTGTCGTGACTATTGGCCCGGGATCAGAGCTGGCGGATAGGTTTGGGCACAGTGCCTTTAGGGTCAACGACCCCCAACAGGAGATCGATTGGGCTTATAACTACGGTACTTACGACTTCAATACGCCTCACTTTTATCTGAAGTTTGTCCAAGGTCAATTGCTCTACAGCTTGAGCGTCAATTATTTTGAGGCCTTCCTGAATCACTATAAACAGCAAAACCGTTCAGTTAATGAACAAGTTTTGGCATTGACCAATACCCAAAAAAATGAACTTTTTGCCTATTTGCAATGGAATGCACAGCCTGCCAATAAAGCGTATCGATACGACTTCTTTTTTGACAATTGTGCCACACGCATTCGTGATGTTTTAGTGCATCAGCTTGGTGAAGAGCTCGTCTATGTAGAGGATTATGTCGTGGCTCCTAAAACCTTTCGGATGCTGATTCAAGAGCAGGTGCCCTACAATACTTGGGGCAGTCTCGGCATGGATGTCGCTATTGGTGCCGTTGTGGATCGCCCAGCCAGCGCATGGGATCATCAGTTTTTGCCCAAGTACGTGTTGGCAGCCAACTCCATAGCCCAACGCAAGGACTCCTCAGGCCTCAAGCCCTTAACAGCACCAACCAAAGTAGTCTTTGCCGCTCGAGCTGAAGACCAGGTCCCTTTTTCATGGTACTCGCCTATGGTGATTTTGAGTTTGCTCAGCAGTATAATGCTCTGGATGACCTATAGAGACTGGCGTGCCAATTGCCGCACACCTTGGATCGATGCCGTTATTTTTGGGGCCACTGGCTCAATTGGTGTACTGCTGCTGTTGCTGTGGTTTGCCACAGACCATAGTGCCACAAAAATGAATTACAACATCCTTTGGGCGATGCCGCTTTCCTTGTTTTTCATTCGTGCTATTGGCGCCCAGCGACCCCAACCCTGGGTGGGCAGATATGTCTTATTCTTGATTTTGATGCTCGCCCTCATGCTGATACACCAATTCAGTGGGGTACAAAGCTTTGCACCAACCTTATGGGTTCTGTGGCTCGGATTGACCACACGGCTGTTGTATGTGTATCGTGTTTTAAAGTAGGGCTGTTGGTCTATTGCCCTCGCATGAACAAGATTGTAGAGAGTGTCTTGATCATGATGCTTAAATCTAAGAAGAATGATCTGTTTTTGATGTAATACAAATCATATTGTAGTTTGACCAGCGCATCATCTTCGCTGGTTCCGTAGTTGTGATTCACTTGCGCCCATCCTGTAAGTCCAGGTTTGATCACATGACGCACATCGTAAAAAGGAATAGAGGTGTTGAGTCGGGCCACGAACTCTGGACGCTCGGGCCGTGGGCCGATCAAATTCATGTCCCCCATAAGAATATTAACCAGCTGAGGCAACTCGTCCATTCGGAGGCGACGCAAAATTCGACCGAACGGGCGCACACGAGCGTCCATTTTGGTGGTGTACTGCGGCCCACTCGTTTCGGCATCTGTAGGCATTGTTCTGAATTTATAGATTCGGAAGATTCGACCATTGCGGCCGACGCGATCTTGAACATAAAACACTGGCCCAGGATTAACCAAAGGATTCAACGCAAAAATAACCAGATAACATATCGGAAAGAACATGACCATCCCCATCAAACATATCGCAATATCCAATAGCCGCTGGATCAATCGAGCCAATTTATTTTGGTTGTTTCTGTGGTAGGGGAAAAAGCGGTAAAATTCCTTTTTGACGTGTTGGATCGGCACCCGAGCATTCATTCGTTCATAAACCTGGCTGTAGTCTCTGATCACGATGCCTTTTTTGGAAAGATGAAGTAAATGATTGTAAAGGGTCAAATTCATTTTGTAGTTCGAACTGTTGGCCACAACAATATCTTTGATGCCGTCCGCTTCTATTTGAGTATTTAGGTCCTTTAGGGTGATCAGCGGGATGCCATGAGTCGCGGTGGCCTGGTCGTCTTTTTGTGTGATGTCAACGTAACCAATAATTTTATAATTGGGATCGGAAGCCATGAGCGACTGGGAAAGATCCGCCACCTCCTTTTCTCTGGCCACCAAAATAACCCACTGATAAAACCATGGTTTGCCAAATAAACTGATATAAAGAAAACGCCATAAGACCACGCCCGCATTGATCGCCAGAAAGAAATAAACCAAATCCAATCGATGCTCGGGCAGCACGGGGGTGAGCAGAGGGGTCATCAAAAAAGCCAAAACCGTCAGGGACAGCGCACTGACCAATGGATAGAGCAAAAGATCAAAACGGCTGGCGCGTTGCAGATTATAAAGCTCAAAGACCAGCGCAAAAAATGAATAATAAGCCAATAGGATGATGGCCCAATACCAATATGGGATAGACCATGAGATATAGGAAAAATAAGGACTGAGGTTAAGGGCGACCACCGCCAAAAAAATGGACAATAAATCGACCAGCCACAAAAGCAACTTCCGCTCGGAAATGTCAAAATTGATTTTAGACTTATTTAGATTCATGGTGGATCAATATAATTAATTTTTTAAATCGTTGATGAGTGTCTGCCAAAGCGCTTGGACCGATGGCCAATCACTTTGCAAACTCTTCTGCCTGGCGTTTTGCCCCAGCAAATGGACATCAACCTCATCATCCCACAGGGCAGAAACCTTATCCGCAAATCCTTGTGCCGAAGTGGATGGTACCAAAAAACCGTTGACTCCATGGGTGATCAGGTGCGGCAGACCACCAACATCAGTGGAGACCACAGGGAGCCCCAGAGCCATCGCTTCGACAACACTCACCGGGGTGTTGTCTACTCTTGATGTGTTGATGAAAACAGAGGCTTCTTGAGACCGTTCAATCCATTGTGCTTTGCTCTGCTTGCCGACAAATTGCACATTGAGGGCGTGTTTTTCTGCATGGTCTTGACAAGATTTGAGTAGGTCTTCCTTGTCAGGGCCCACCATGATCATGCGGGCCTCTTTATATTTATTTTGTAAGAGCTGCAACACCTCTAGTGCCAATTGTGGTTGGTATATCGCAGCGAGTGCACGGACCCATAAAACTGTGTGGTTTTTGACTCTTTGCCCATTATAGGGATATTGGGTCAAGTCCAATCCATTTGGGATGACGGTGGACTTGAATCCATGAGCTCTTGCCCATTCGGCGAGATATGGTGATGGTGCGACAGTGACACTGGCATTGCTGAAATAGAATTTGGCCAGCGCGGGAGACTGACTCAAGCGCTTGGGCAGATCACCTCCGTGGAGTATCGGGATGTAGCGCAACCCTTTGATCCGGCACAATATGCCGACTGCCAGAGCATAATAAAAACTTTGTGTACTATACGTATCCACCACCACAATGGTGTTTTTTGTTCCATAGCACAGGACGGTCCATAACATGGCTGCCAACCGCTTCCCTTTAGATCTTGCTTTGGAGGCACTATAGACAGTAAACCCGGCACTCTTAAAGACGCTTATCAAGCCCACTGCAGTAGTCGGATTGCGTGTTTGACGCTCGTCCAGGGTGCCGATATAGATGATCCGGGAGTCCTTAGACTGCATCCGATTCTTGGTTATGGATCATTTCAGTTTGATCGTCTGTGATTGCTTTTTTGACTTGAAGTAATGCCAACCCGTAAATAAAGGCCGGCATGGCAATGCGCATTGCACTATGATTGATGGTCAAAAACCAGAAGCCGACAAAGGCAAATAAAAATACATTTCTGCGGTCTCTTAACCAAAGCCCAAATGGCGTCAGAAGTAAAATCAATAAGCCCAAAATCCCAAAACTCCCGTGCTCGGCAACCATTCTGGTGACTTCCGAATGACTCGCTGCAATTTGACCCGTGCGGTCTGCGCGGTATTCCTTAGCTTGGCCCACGCCAATACCTATGACCGGATTCTGGTAAAAGGCGTCTAGCTCTAAATTCGCCAATTCTAGTCGACCAGTGCCTATTGAAGATTTCTCGCGGCCTAGTGCATCTTGGTTGGCATAACGCTTATCGATAAGTCCGGAGGAACTCAAGGAAACAAGCAGCCAAGACAACAAAAAACCACTACTGAGCAGTAGCGATTTAACCAGAATCTTAAGCCGGACTGCAGGAGTTTGGCTCACCAAATAAAAAAGCAAAAATATCAAGAGGCAAATACCAGCGGTAAGCATACCGCCCCGCGAAAAAGTGGCTAGTCCGCGGTAAGCAAAAAACAGCATCAATCCTAAATCAATAAGGTTAACGGCACGGGACTGGACCATAACCAATCGAACGAAACTGATGAAGACCCCTAAGCCCAAAACTGTGGCAACTTGATTGGGACCAAAACCACCTGAAGCTGCAAAATTAGACCCTGTTCCAGTGAGCACCGATTGCAAACTCGGCGCATATAAAAAAACATAAACTACAGTCGCAATAAGTGGATATTGGACCGCTTCAAAAACATCATTGAATCGCTTGGTGTCTATGGGGTTCTTGTAACAATACAGCGCCGAAATCGCCAGGCATAACGGACCGCTCAAATTAAAACCAATCGCATTGCCAAATACAGTACCATACCTCAGATTAATGCCTGCAACCAAAATTCCAGGCATCAGACAAAGCATGAACACAAGATATGGCCATGAACGTCGTTGAAACCCACGGTAAAACATGCCTAAACTCAAAAAGAGCACCACCATATACTTCGCGAACTCATAAGAAAAAGCCCCACCAGTCATGCGCGAAAAAACTTCAAAACCTGCAACATAAGCTGCAGCAACTAACGCGTGATTGTTAGTGTTTTGAGTTTGAAACACAAGGAACAAGAAATATACAATTACAAGCAACAACACCCACTTGACGACAAAAGGAAAACTTATTCCCACAAAACCCAATGCAATATGGATCAAAACCAGACCAGCATGACTGATAGATTTGCCGTTCAAATTCAATTTAATTGGGCATAATGATTGATTAATTCCTTGATCACTTGAGTTTCTTTATAGCGCTCTGTGACATGATTTCTAAAATCTGCAGCCATTTGACACCGCTCATCTGGATGTTCTAGCATATATAATAAGGCCTCAAAAAGCGCTTTTGGATTCTGCGGTGGCACAACAAGGCCATGATCTTGAACCACCTCTTTGCACGCACCGACACTGGTGACCACAACAGGCAAGCCCGCCAAACCATATTCTAACAGTCCCAGAGGAAGTCCTTCAGATTTGGAAGAGAGCACCCCTAGATCGGCCTGCGTCATCAAATGCCGTGGGTCGCTGACCGTTGGATAAAAATAAATTGAAGAAAGGGAATTTTGGCCCACATAACAATTCAAACTTTGTGCATAATCCAAATCTATGGGTGCACCAATGACATGCAATGACACGGCTGAAACCCTAAGCTGAAGTTGAGCAAATGCCTCAAACAAAGTCAAATGATCTTTCTGAGGCCTCAGATTTGCTAAAACTATTATTTTGAATGTTTCAGGAGCAAATAGCGTTTTCTTATCAATCAACTTTTGTTCAGATGACTTGGATATCGTCACAAAATTTGACAAATACACAGTGTTGGCAACATGCAATACCTCCCGACCATAATGCACTAAATTGCGGTTGACACATAAAATCAAATGCATCCGATTGGCACAGATTCTGAGTAAAATATTAGTACGGCTTTCCAAAAACTCGGCATCCCCATAGTGGTCATGCCAAATTAGACGCATATTTGTCAAAAATATCGAGGCCAACCATGCCCAAAAGAAAGAAGTGCCATGAGCGTGTAAATGGGTGATTTGGTGTCTTTTTAAATAAACCACAAACCTCCATAGAGCGCGAACATCTAATGCACATCTTCGCCTTAACGATAATAGCGGTATCCCCTGATGAAGCTCGTCGCACAGCACTCCGTCAGCTCTTGATGTGCAGACATGAACCTGCTGTCCTTTTGTATATAGCCCATTGGCCAAATTCACTACCATGCGTTCTGCACCACCCGGCCGTAAAGTGTCGATGAGATGTAATATTTTCATTTGGTCATGAGTTTTTTAATGGCCTCGGCGAAGCGATCTGTTGTGAACCCTCGAGACCACTCCATACCATTCTGACTCATCCTCTCCAGATCAATAGAACGCTCAAACCATTCAGAAAGATGTTGCACAGCTTTGTCAAGATCATCTTGAAGCAATAGCCCTCTCTTTCCGTTACCAATCATCCAAGGGACGCAAGAGATGGCCCTGGTAAGAGGAATTGCCCCCCAAAACATTCCTTCGGCCACCACCTTTGGCCATCCTTCAGACTGACTAGGCAATACCAAAAAGTGTGCTTCCTTGTAGGCCTGCTTGAGCGTTTGAGGCGGTTTGTTACCGTGCAATATGATATGAGCACATAATTCGTGTTCGGTAATAAAAGTGCTGATTTTTTCCCTTTGTATGCCCTCACCAAAAATATCAAGGCACACCTCAAGACCTATTGACCTCAAGCGCTGAACGAGATTTACGGCATAAAACGGATTTTTTCCCTCGGACAATGTTCCGGCAAAAACCATTCGCCATGGGGCGCACCAATTCTTTTTAATTTTGGGTTGCCGGGCCTCAAAAGCCGAATAAGTCGCTGTAAAAAAGGGTTTAATATTTGGGCTTTGATCTGGCCAATCACCATAGACCATGACCTGCATATTTCGTGTGAGCCATGGATTGGCTAAAATCCATTTTTGCAAGCGGTAACTCAAGGGTTGGCGTTTAGCTTTAGGATCCCAATTTCCGGCATACTTGGCTGTTTTCTTGGTGCGTGGGAAAAATATTTGCACCAAACAGCCCAGCAGTCCAATATTGCCGGGGCAGCGCAAATGGATGTGGTCAGCGTTTTTGAATGCCCTAAAAATTGACCACAAAATAATTGGAGTTCTGAATAGCGAGGTCAAAAATCTCTTAGGACTTTTAAAATGTAAATTAGAGATGGGTAAAAGACGAATTGACCTATGATTGTAGGCCAAATTGATTCCTGAGTCATTACCCTCCGCTAGTGGGGCTAAAACGGTCATTTCATCAAAAGAATCAGCCCAGAGGTTGATTTCTTTGACGTATGGGGCGTACGCAGAAATATCGCTATGATTCAGATAGTGTGGGGTATGGGAGACAATGACTAAATTCAAACTTTATGCTTTGTGCTTCGAGTCTTTTCTTTTGGGGGATTGAACCACAAACTCAGCCAGCCCATTTTTCTTCCCAAAGTTTCCATTAGCGCACCTGAGCGATTGGGCCCCGTTAAGATATTTATCGCCCTAATGGTCCATAATAAGATGGTTATGGAATGCCATTTGAATCGATCACACAAAACGGGCTTTGGATTTTTTACCCGCCAGACATAATATCCATTACGTACCACCATGCGGCCATACTTAAACATATTGGGGCGCCCTGCAGGTTCGTGATGATGCTCTAATTGTGCATTGGTGTTGATATAAAGCTTCCCCAATTGAGCGGCTCTGAGACTAAAATCGGCGTCTTCATAAAGTCCATAACCTTGAAAAAACTCAGAAAATTGAATTTTATCGAAGAGAGATTTTTTATAAGCCGCTACTCCACCCATCAGCATCTCAACAGGATAAACTTTCCCCGAAGGCGGAAGAAAACTAACACTTAGCCCATGTCCGAATTTTGGCATTTTTCCGGGCAAAACATCAGGGAATAAGCCTAATAATTTTCTTAATTTAAATCGCAAAGGCAATTGTCTATAAAATCCGTCGAAATAAAACTTTCCTCTTTTTAAACTTTCCCTTTGACCAGAGTTTTGAAACCATTTTACCTCGTTTGTGATATAACCGCCAACTCCCATCGTTCTAGGATCAAGCTCAAAGGTATTTATTAGTTCTTTGAAATAATTACGATCAAGAATCACATCATCATCCAGAAAACAGATAACATCCATATCAGGACTAACTTTAGACAATGAGAAGTTTCTTTGCTTAGTCAAACCGCGATCAGTTTCAGATACATGATAATAGGTCAAAGGCACCTTAAAATTATTGTTCGCTAGAGTCTCATCCTTTTCATGTGACCCATCGACGACAACAATTTCATCCGGGATCAAATTTTGGCGCTCAACAGAAACCAAGAGCCGAGCAATCGACATCGGGCGGTTGTAAGTACAAATAATTAGGGCAAATTTCATGTCAATTCTTTCAATCTTTTGGCCCAATAAACACTTTGCTTCCAATGTTTTTGAAAATTTTTTAGATATCCTATTCGCTCCGGGATAGTTTTTTTTCGAAGATTTTTTAAAAAGTAAATGTATTTATAGCCTATATACTGCCAAGGGGTTTGATGGAGCAGATTAAATAGCATCACAGTCGGTGAAGGTTTAGGAATAATTACTTCGAAGTCCCATGGCTTATTTATTTTTTGCCGAAATCCACCTGACGGTGCTTTATAATGCAAAATTAAAGGTTCACTGAAATATATAATATCATGGCCATTTTTGCGTAATCTCATGCCAAAATCACTGTCTTCACCAAAGCCAAATTCAAATCTTTTATCGAAAAAAGTCTCTTTAACGGCATCTGTTTTAACAAGACTGCAACCAGAACCAAAGCCACCCCATTGACAACTTTCATTTTTTTCGATTCCTCTTTTTTCGATCACCTTAAATACACCGACATTAGCCTTCTGTGATTTTAATTTGCTCAATCCCTTTTCAATAAAATAGGATTCAATGCTGATATCATCGTCTGCAAAAAAAAGCCAATTTGATGTAACCTGGTTTAAACCAATATTTCTTGCATTACAAGCACCAAATTCATTAATACAACGATGAATTATCTCGAAAGGCCAAGATTCATTCAAAAGATAATTTAATTCTGTGACTGTACCTTTTGGTCTTTGCTCAATTATGATGACTCGTTTTGGCAGTAAAGATTGATTTTTAAGATCATCTAAAAACCCATACAAATATTCGGGTCGCCCTAATGTGGGTATCAAAACATCTATCGATTCATTTTTTAGATTATAAATTTCATTATTTGTTTCGGACACCCAATCAAATCTGCGAAAATCAACTTTTTTCTTTTTGACCAAAAAAGATCTCAAAAAACCGAAAAACTCTTTCCTTAATGAAATCAAAAAATGAAAGGACAATAGGTAACTCCAAAAGGATTTATAATTTTGCCTCAAAAAATAAAATAATTCACTGAATGACATTTTTTTTGTTGCCCCTAGCTCGAAGTGTTTTTTGAAAAGCATTGGCTGGGAATAGCATCGCAATCCCAAAGGCATGTTTTGTTTGGTAAAAACATTGAGAAAAAAGTCAATATCGAGTTGGTTCAAGCCCTCAATATTTATACCCTTAAATAAGTCTTGAGATGCCAGTCCAACAATTGAGGACATAATCCAAGTAGGATATTTAACCTGCTTTGAAACATTGACAAATACGGATTGATCCACTAATCCAATTTCTGGAGGGATGTAATCCATTTGTTTAGGCGCAAATGAACATATTTCAAAGGGCAGAATATCATAATTCGAGATGAATTCCATATCTGCACACTCATAATAATCCTTATGAATCCATACTATCCTTGAATCCTTATTCTTTTGAGATAATTCAATTATTTGCTGAGTCAGATTCTTTTTTGGATTAACGGATGTTAAAATACTTCCTTCAACTCGTGTAACACTTTTAAAATCATGAACTACAATAATAACAGACATTTTCAGAGTTATCTAATGTATGTCTTATAAAATTCTAACGATTCTGTAGCTATCACCTTATTACTAAACTTGTTTACAGCACTTTTTCGCGCATTTTTGCAGAGTTGAAGACTAAGGTCAGGGTCATTGAGCAGCTCAATTATATGCTCAGAAAATTTATCATGATCTTTTGGATTTGCCAAAAGTCCGTCGAATCCATGGTTTACAAGCTCAGACCCCCAGCCTACATTTGAAGCTACGACAGCCTTCTCCATAGCCATAGCCTCAAGCCACGAAAGCGGAAAGGCTTCAGCAAACGATGGAAAGACACAAATTGTCGCTTTTTGGATTTCTTCTCTAAGATCCTTAGGGGTTTTTGGCCCTAAATAATGTACTTTTTTTAGGGCTTTTGGCTCAAAAAGTGATTGCATCAAAGCCAAAGTGGAATTTGACCCTGAAGTGATATCCGCACTGTCATTTCCCACTAGAATCAGTTCTGCCGAAGGGTTGGATTTATGTACGCAGTTAAATATCAAAGGTAGCTCGAGAACGCCCTTTTTTCGGATTAAGGTCCCAAAGTATAGAATTCGTGTCTTTTTTACCCCTTTGTGATCAGGGGTGAATTCATGAACATCTATTCCGTTGTGAATGACTCGATAATTAAGTGGTAAGTTAAATATGTTTTGGGTTGTTTTACCCGTAAATTCACTGACGCTGATTATGCCATTTGCTTTTCTCAGGGCGCGCCGTTCATGAAATCTGTTGATCCATTTTGATGGGCGAGCTTCTATATGACAGAAATAAGTATCTGAACCATTCAAACGAATAACCACAGGACATTTTTTAGGCTGAATAAAAGAGGTAATTCCCGTCCAATCGGGAGCCTCAACTATATCTATTTCACCAGATTCATGAAAACCATCAATAATTCGCTCTAACTTTTTTCGTGTAAGCCACCAGGAAAGTCCTTTAAATTTGACATTTTTTATGCGCCGAATAATAACTCCGGAATCATCGATAACTTCCTCGACAGGCTGTTGGTAAAGTAACACGGTCACTATATGCCCCCTTTCATTCAGAGCGCGTGCCAAATATTTAATGCTACTCCCAATACCCCCTGATCTGCCAATATTGGGGTGAGGGTACTCTGGGGTGAGAAAAGCGATGTTCAAAGAGGTGATACTAATTATTTTTTAATTCTAGAGTCAAGCTATTCCGTTTATAAAAAAGAATCTCGCATATAAAATAATTGAAAGTAAAAACGACAACTCAAATAATAATCTTTGAAAACGCTCTGAGAAAAATCTTAGGTAATTTATTGAGTAAATTGACAAAACAATAAATATGGGGATAAGCCAACGAAATTCTAATAATTTAACGGCAAGAAATGAAAAACACAATAGAGACATAATAAAAGTTAAAAACAATATTTTCAAAGTACGCTCATGTCTTAGTCTTCCTGGATTTTCTTCGATGATTCCATATGCAGTCAACCTTTTTGATAATAACACAGATAAACAAACAATAGGCAAGACAAAATACAAATATCGAATTGATGAGTAAATACCCATCGTAAACATCCTGAACATTTGCCTAAGAAATAAGGATGTGTCATTTATCATGAATTCAACTTGATTTGAAGGGTAATCGATATGAGGATTATTTTTTCTAAAATCAATTACATCTTGAGTTGAAAGCCAAATTTTATTAGACAGAGTGCCCTCATCCCACATTTTGGCCATTAAATAATTTCTATCGAACCATGTCACACCAAATTCCTGTGGTATTGATTTGACATCTAGAATAATTTTATTTTCAGTCAAAATCGGCGCTAAATTGATTATTGTTAATGTCACTATTACCCCCAATAAAATTGACGATACATTTTTAATTACAATTTGATTTATTCCTAGAAATAAAATGATTGATAAAACTAAACAGAATAACACTAAAATCATTGTAGGCCTTGTCGCGACACTTAAGCCAAAAAGAAACCCTACAATTAAAATCCATTTTATTGAGAGTTTATGGCAAAGTGAATTTGACTTTTCAATGATTAAGTAAATTCCGAATACTAATAAAGTGCTTGCCAAAAAATCAGGAGTACCGATGAAAATTTGATTCGTTATTACCACACTAGAGACAAAAATACTCAAACCACATATGGCAAGAATTAGATTTGTATTTCTACTCCTACGTACTATAACTTTCACAAAATAAACGATAACGAATAACCCCGAAATCAGTGATACGAGCCTGGTCGAAAATCGAGGATTGTCAAGAAGAGAATCGATTAAGGATGATACAAATAAAAAAGGTTGTGATCTTGACGAAGACATCACTGCTAAATCGAAATAACCAATATCGTATACATGATTTTGATAAAATTCATCTCCATTGTCACTCAGGTTAAAAAATATCTTATCCATACTCGTAAAATGATAAAATATATTCACGCATAGAAATAAAGCAAGAATTATCCACAATCTAATTGATCCTGTCAACCAAATAGAATTACTTTTCAATTTGAATCAATTTAATAATTGAATTAAAATCAAGCTCATAAAACAAAGGCATCCTCAATAAACAGTCAGAAAATCGATCTGTATTGTGTAGTACCCTGCCATCATGTTTTGATTTATAAAAAGGACTTTGATGTAAACTTTGATAATGAAAAACGGTCATTATCCCCAGTGACTTTAATTGTGCAATTATATCATTTCTATGTTCCTTGTTTCGACAAATTATGTAGAACATATGTCCATTATTTGAACTGTTTTCTGGCACGCTCATCATTTGAATTTCATTTGAATTTACCCAATTAATTAATTCATTTTTGTATTTCTTCCACAAAGAAACCCGCCTTTGAATTATATCCTCAATATGTTCCAACTGTGCCCAAAGTGTTGCACTGATGATTTCCGACGGAAGAAATGATGACCCAGTATCTACCCAACTATACTTGTCAACCGCTCCATTGAAAAATTCAATTCTATTGGTTCCCTTTTCCCAAATAATTTGAGCACGTCGCGTGAATCGGTCATCGTTGATTACAAGCATTCCTCCCTCTCCGGCACTAATATTTTTTGTTTCATGAAATGAAAAAGTTGACAAATGACCAAAGCTGCCTGCATATTGACCTTTATATTTCACATCGATGGCCTGGGCGGCATCCTCGATGAGAAAAATATTATGTTTTAAGGCTATGTTTTGAATATCATCAATTCTATGAACCAAACCGGCATAGTGCACAACGACGATCGCCTTAGTTTTAGGTGAAATAAGTTCTTCAATTTTGTCGGGATCGATATTGGGTAGTGAATCACAGGAATCTGCAAAAACTATTTTTGCTCCTTGTCTTACAAAGGCCAAAGCGGTTGAAACAAATGTAAAACTGGGAACAATTATTTCATCCCCAGGCTTTATGTCTAGTAACAGTGCACACATTTCAAGTGCATCAGTACAAGACGTTGTCAATAAAGCTTTATCAAAACCGTAACGATTTTCGAAAAACTCTTGACACTTTTTTGTGTAAAAACCATTACCAGAGATATGACCTCTATTTACTGCGTCCTCGATATACTTTACCTCATTTCCAGTGAAATATGGTTTATTGAAGGGGATCATACTTTCCAATAGTGTTGAATAATTGTTGAATCAAATAATTTAAATCCACATTTTTCATAGAATTGACAGGCAATGGTGTTTTCTTGCTGGGTTTCTACAACAATTTTTTTAAGTCCAAGTTTCAAAACATGATCATTAAGATTATTCATTAATATTTTCCCGACACCCTTTCCTTGAAACATTGGAGAAACTGCGATTAACCCAATCTTTGCAAAATCTTCGATTATCTTAAATGTTAAAAATCCAGATATTTCAGAATCATGTTTACTTAAAAAGAATCCATCTGCTATTTTTAAATTAATGGTATTGTCAATCCAAGTTTTATAGATATCCATGTAAACATGCTCACCAAAATTGGAATCACATTTAAAACGGCTTTTATGAGCACTAGTGAAAGCCAATTGATATAGCTGTTCTATTTTATCATTATTACTCAAAGAAGTCTTTACTGGTATTTGAATAACACTTGACTCATTTACATCAACATCCTTTTTATAGATGAAGCGTTTGTCTGAATAACTCAGTTCAAAACCATCAAAGTCAATTTTTTGGCTATCATTATTGATTAAATACAACAACTTATATTGATCTAAAGGCATATTCACAGGGTCATGTGGCAAATCAATTTTTGCGACATTGAAGTCAAAAAAATGTGAGTCCCAATCTAAATGTGTGATCATTTAATTCTATCGTCGATGATAAACACAGGACGATTTTTTGATTGCTCAAAAATCTTCCCTACATACAAGCCTATGATACCCAAAATTGTAATTATTAGACCGGATAAAAACCAAATAGAAAGGATAATTGAGGTGAATCCTGAAACCTTTATGGCATCAATTTGATATTGGACGTAATAATAAATTCCCACAATAAAAGAGGTTATCGAAATAAGCATACCAAGTACTACAGTCAATTTAAGTGGTCTGCTAGAGTATGAAATTATTGAGTTAAATGCGAGTTTTAGCAGAGCCTTAAAATTATAGGTTGATTTTCCTTCATATCTATTACTGTGCATGACATCAATATGAGAGCCGTTAAATCCAACTAGTCGTACAAATAATGGGAAAAATTTAAAAGTATCAGGGATCTCTAAAATTGCATCAATTACCTTGGAGTTATATATCCCAAAATTGGCAATTCTATTGTCAAATTTGGTATTAGTAAAAAAACTAAAGACTAAAGAAAATAAACGCGAAAACATTTTTTTAATCCAGTTGTCTTGACGATTGTTTCTCCTTGCGAGGACATAATCATATCCTTTCTGAAGCTTGAAAATTAAATTAGGGATTTCATCAGGGTTATCCTGCAAGTCACAATCCATTACAATAATATTGTCCCCTTTTGCGGTTGTTAAACCTGCAACAATTGCCGGATGCTGACCGAAATTTCTGCTCAAACGAATGGCACTTATGACGTCATACTCTTTACTCAGTTCTGAAATAACTTTCCAAGAATCATCGGGACTTCTATCATCTACAAGCACTATTTCATAAATCACTGACCCTTTATTCATTACATTCGAAATGCGCCGTATTAATTCGGGTAATATTTTCTCTGCCCTGTACACTGGACTAACTATTGAAATTTGCGGTTTTTTCATACTATGTGCATCAAATAGTTAACATTTTAAAATACTCATCCACCATAAAATCAAGCGTGAACTGCTTGGGATCAATCGGCTGGTTTGGACCTTCAAGTTTATTTTCTAACGTAACACAGCGGCTAATAATTGCTGCTAAGGACTGAATATCTCCTGGCTCGAAGAGAAACCCGTTCACTCCTGGAGTAATAACTTCGGGGGTGCCACCGACTGGAGTTGTGATAACAGGAACTCCTGCGGTTAAAGCCTCAAGAATGGATAAACTCATGCACTCCATAAAGGTGGGCTGAATTAGATAATCATAATCTTTGTAGCGCTCCACCACCGCGGTACTTCCAAAAAATTTAAAGTTATCGGCACAGTCCAATTCAATAACCTGACTCTTTAAATCCTGTTCCATGGGCCCGGAGCCGTATACATCGATGACGATTTGATCTTTGATTGGTCTCTCGAGCATAGAAACCGCCTGAATTAAATCGTGAATCCCTTTTGACCTTCTTAAATGCGACACCACCATAAATTTTGGTGGTTTCGAGAAAGTATTTTCTTTTTTAATCGGAATGGAATCCAGTTTCACACCATTATAAATGCTTTTGGTTTTATGTGAAACGCTTTGACCAAAATCTCGAATGATTTCTAAAGAAGTGTTCTTGGAGACGCCAATAAACAAGTCCACATAAGTGCTATACAGCAATCCCTTTATTCTTTTTTTTAAGCGTTTTGAGAACCTATAACCTCCATAGGGTCTCGGATTGTGATCCACCTGAATCAGGCTTTTAATTCCAGCTGTTTTGACATCTTTTGCAAAAAAAGTTGAGAGCTCAATAAAATGGGTCATAACCAGGTCAAAGGACTTATGCTGTGTTTTGACATGGTTCAAGAAAAAATGTTCTAACGATTTGTATTCCGAGCTGATGATTGTTAATTGTGGATAAGCGCCGTGGCTGGCAGCATTGGGGAAAAACCAATCAACCTCGAAACCTTGGTCTTTACATCTGGCATCAAAAGCCCAAAAAAAATGGTCCATCCCACCTACTCTGTGCTCCAATAGTTCGTATTGGCAGATAAGGGCAATTTTTCGATTCAAGTTTCAATGTATTTTAGCGCTTTAGCTGTCTCGATCGCAGTCTTTTCTATCGATACGCCAATTTGTTGATCAATGAATGCTGACTGAGCTGCTCGATTTCGACCTTTTAGTAAGCCATTATGTATTGCGCTCATTAATTGCTCTTGATTGCAGGCAAGCTCTGTGGCCTTTGAATCAAGGAGCAATTTGATATGGGCATAGTCTAAAAACTTCTGATCGTCTCCAAGTCCATTTGAACCATTACCCATTACAGTATTAATGACTGGCTTTCCATGGAGCATAAAATCTAAGCTCATGGTCGAAAGCATATTAATATTCAAATCACTAAACTGTAAAATACTTTTTAGATCACCTAAATCTTGCTCTGAAGGGATGCGTTGGGACCATGATTCTTGATGATCTGTACGCAAAAGTGTCCACTGCGGAACATTCCACTGAATCCACGCAAACTCGTTTTTAAGCTGCTCGAATCGATCGGCTGACTCGGCCGGCGAAGTACGGATCAATAAATTACAGTTTGGGATTTGATCGTCCTGAATGGCCTTGGCAATTAAACCGATATAATAAGGGTCATTGGGACTCGTAGACACATCACCACAACTGTAACAAACCGTTTTTAACTTAGGATTCAAGCCAAATTGTGCTGTAAACTCCTGACGGGTTCTTTGATATCGTTTCATGGCATAAGGAGCAAATTGGGGTGTGCCGACAATGCTAATCTGACTTGACTTTACTCGTGAGTAAAACTGCAAAAGATCATTTTTCATCTGTGTACTCCAGACCAAATAGTGATCAAAGTTTGCCGCCATGCGACCTTTAGAAGCCAAATTATCCCAACTAAAAATAAAGGCTACGGCTGGGATTTTTCTTTGCTTAGCCGTGGCGACTAGAGGGGCAATAAAGGGTGGCCTTTGATGGGTAAAAAACAGTAGGTCACAAGAGTTATTCATTAATACCCTTTCGCTTTTACGTTCGGCTTTTGAGTTTTGAAAACTTTTAAACTGCAATTTTTCAAAAAACTCGATACTTCTTTCTGAATTTAAAAATTCTGTGATTAAATAGATTAGCCTCGTAGCGACACCTCGTGTAGACCAATTTCGATTGTAATTGGTCTTTAGGTTATCCTGAATACCATGGTTATCGCGACGATTGCGTTTAAGGTGTGCTATTTCTTTGGCCTTTCGAAAAAACCAGGTAAAAAAAGACTCCTTAAGTGACTCGAGTTCAATGATTTTATGATCAAGCCCGTCGAATGCTTCTTTCGGGAGATAAGAAAAAATGACCACCTCATCGAACTCAGTTTGAGCCGCTGTTAAAAAATCGCTCAGTATAAAATTACGATACCCTACGCCGTCGGTTATTACCAGGCCGAGTTTAGTCATAAATCGTTAAACTCTTTTTGTGGACTAGTTTGCCAAATTTGATTTGACTTTAGAACCTCTATAAAATGTTGGGCTGCACCGGTTTGGCCAAATTCTTTATTATTGGTCTGTCTACGTTCAGATTGGTCGAGGCTACTTATGGCCTGTAAAATTAATTGCTTTTCACAGCGGCAATTCAAAATAGAATCAGCCATAGCACGTTTATTTTGACGTGAACCAATATTAATTGTTTGTATACCGTAGTATGGTGCCTCGCGCACTCCGGCACTACTATTGCCAATAATGAACTCTGCATTTTTGAGTAAAGTCAAAAAATATTCGAATCTAAGTGAGGAAAATAAACGGAAATTTTCCTGCCCTCGAACACGCTGGAGTTCCTTAAGAATTATTTTACTCCCGTTGTCGTTGTTGGGATAGACCATGACATAGTTCTTTTGACTAGCCAAAAGGGCATCAACATAGGTTTTCACATCTTGCTCTAGCTGATCTAATTCTGTGGTAATAGGATGAAACAGGGCAATCCCAAAAGACTCAAAATCAATACCATAATAGGACTTAACTTGATGTAAATCGGGTAGATTTTTTGAAAACATAACATCTAAATCCGGAGAGCCAATAGTGTGAATCGTTTCAGGATATTCCCCCATTTGTATGAGCCTATTTTTTGCCTCTTCATTGGAAACAAAATGGATATGACTGAGCTTACTGGTAGCGTGACGCATAAGCTCGTCTATAGTCCCCGAACGTTCCCCACCTTCTATATGTGCCACCAGATAGTTATTCATCGAACCAACAATTGAAGCAGCCAAAGCCTCCAAACGATCTCCGTGAATAACAATCATATCGGGGCTGATCTCACGAACATAATTAGAAAACCCATTTATAGTGTTAGCCAAAGTGACATCCATGGTGGCCTCATCAGAATAGTTGTAAAACGTATGAACATTTGGGTAACCGCAGCGCTCAATTTCAATTAAGGTGTAGCCATATTCATCCATAAGATGCATTCCGGTCACAAACAAAAAAACCTCAAATTGGACATCGGTTTGCAGAATATCTATGAGTGACTTTATTTTACCAAAATCAGCGCGAGTACCAGTAAGAAAGACTATTTTTTTGGGGTTATTCAATTTAAAAATATTGAGCTTCTCATTACAAAGGTTTTGAAAAGGATCGAGTATTATCGTACAAAATTATTGATTGAATAACCCGAAAAAGAAATAACATTAAATAAGAAAATTCAAACCTCCTCATATAATACTTAACCACCCCAAAAAAAATCTTTTTATTTTTTCTGTGGTTTAAATAAGTTTTTTCAAATTTCCATCTGAGAAAATCCAATTGATTAGCTTTAAATTCTTCGACTCCTTCAAGCAAAACAGTTTTGAGACACAGATACGTTGCGTAGTTTTTTATCATTTCTAATTCTGGACTTTTGGATCCAGATATGCTATGCCGGCCATAACGCACATAGACAATTGAAGAATTAATATTGTAAATAGTTTGATAATTCGAACATTTTAAAACGGCATACCAATCAAGCATCCAGGCCATTGGCAATAAATTAAAATCTAATTCCTCAAGTTTCGATTTCTTGAAAATTATTTCACTTAAACTACCTCTTTTCCCTCTTAACTTTTCAATAAAATCATTTGACGCGTTTAGTAATTTATCATTAGTAAATTTTTCACTCACCTTGTTTCCATCCTGATTCATCGTGACAGTAGCGTATTGAAGAACGTCGATCTCAAGAATTTCAATTTCACTAAAATTAAAATAGAAATCTTGAACACAGTTTTCATCTAGATAGTCATCATCACCCAGAATCATAACCCACTCTTCCTCTTTAGCTAAACCGACACATCGAGAAAAATGCCTACCCAAGTTTTTAAGACCCATGTTTGCACTAAATCGTGTATAATGAACCTCAAAAGGCAACGAATTCAAGTCTAAATAATCGTCAATTCTGTAGTCGGAACAATCGTCACCGATGTATAGATTAAAATTTCTATTGGTCTGATTAACCAGTGAACTAATCGTTTCAATAAAAAAATCAATGCGATAAAATGGTATAACGATAGCCAACATTTTTTTATTTCTATTTAAATTATCGTTATTCATTCAGCTCTTTTTTATTCAAAATCTTGATAGTCTAAATGATGATCCAACGGCAGGTCGCGAGCAGCTATTTTTCCAATAAGCTTTTCAAATTCTGCGGCTAGAATAGCACCTGTGCCTGGTCTTTTGACCCAAATATTTTCTTTGGAAAGCAGATCTCCTCTGCGAATGGGTTTTATTGTACAAACTGTAGAAAATGCAAAATCAATAGTGACCTGTTCCTCTTGGGCCGGTTCTTTTTCTCCACCACGCATTAACGCAATTTCTTTGACCCCATTGATCAGTCCTGCACATGCCATTTCATCCATACTGCACACAATGTCAGGGCCTTGCCGATTCATATGATCGGTAAAATGGCGCTCTAGTATACTTGCGCCCAAAGCGACTGCACCCAAACAAGCATTATTGTTCAGTGTATGATCACTCAGACCAATTACTAATTCTGGAAAATGTTTTTGAAGCGCTTGGAAACCACCATACCTCACCAATTCGGGTGGTGTAGGATATAAGTTGGTTGTATGCATCAACGCCACGGGAACTTTGTGCTTTTTACAAATTTCCACAGTTCGTCTAACACTATCGATAGTATTCATCCCCGTGCTAATAATCATAGGTTTCCCGAAACGAGCGATGTGATCGATCAGCGGATAATTATTGCACTCTCCTGAACCAATTTTGAAAGCAGGAACATCAAACTCCCGCAAGCGATCAGCGGCCGCTCTTGAAAATGGCGTGGAGATGAATATCATCCCCTTTGACTCCACATATTGTTTCAATTCATATTCCTGGTCGGCGTCCAAAGCGGATCGCTCCATGATCTCATAAATCGAGATATTGGCATTTCCAGGAATTACCTTTTTTGCCGCGGCACTCATTTCATCAGCAACAATGTGCGTCTGGTGCTTGAGGACCTCTACCCCAGCCCGGGAAGCGGCATCGACCATCTCTTTCGCTACTTGTAGAGACCCGCCATGATTTATTCCAAGTTCCGCAATAACCAGAGGTGGATGATCTAAGCCAATTAATCGATCTGCAATTTTAATTTCAGGATTCAAATTTTTGTGGTGTTAAATATAAATTCTGCGTAGTGCAAATCATCTGGGGTGTCGATATCAACTTGGCCATAAGGATGATTAACAATCATTGGTAAAGAGTTTTCGTCAAAAATAATTCCCTCTTTGATTAAATCACGATGAGTTATGTATAACAGGCCATTTTCATAATAAGAAGGTTTTAAGTCTTGACTGCGCATCCCAGGAGTATAGTTTAATGGCGTGAATTTACTTTGCTCAATATGCCCGATTTTTTTAGCGAGGGGACTTACCGTGAACAAACTCTTTTGATTATTTTTTTTGATTAGCTCAATGGCCTCTAAAAACAATTCTTTGGGGCGTAAAGGGTTCGTTGGTTGTAAAAGCACCAAGTATACAATATCATCACCGAGTTGTTCAAGTGCGTGCTGCATGGTGGCAATTGTGGGTGATAAATCAGTAGCTAATTCTTCTGGGCGATCAATAACTTCAGCGCCAAATTCTAGGGATATCGATTTGATTTCTGGACAATCCGTGCTCACGATAACTCGATTAATTTCTTGTTGCGCCAGGGCGTATTTTATGCTATGCACAATGAGAGGCATATCAAGAAAACTTGTCAGGTTTTTTTCCGGAAAACGTTTGGACTGCGCGCGGGCTGGGATGAGGGCGTTCATTTTTTTTTAGTTCTTTATCAAATTACTTTTATTAATGATTTTCAATTTCTGTAAAACAGATTAAAAATCACAGATATCAGTTTCTTTTTGAACCAATAATTTTTAAGCATGTTGTGTTTTAGGTTTATATCATGCGTTGTAAAATCATAGAAATCAAGAGATTCTGTCTTTCCAACAAAATTTACCTCATTAAACCATTTTTCAGGAGTGTTTCCCATATGAAAGGCATAATTATGTTTAGTTGAAAGTCTTAACATGCCGGATCTATCAATTGGAATATCCAGATAATCTGTTTCGGAACTTTTTCCCATAAAAACATTTGAACGAATTTTAGGAGAGAATTTTTTAAGAATTGAACTGCGGATAGTAATAACAGCATGTCCACTGCCCATAATCGCCCTTTCTCCACAATTTTCAACTACTGACCAATATTTTCCTTTACCATCCTCCGAGGGCCATCCAATACTATTTAGATATCTATTGTGATCAGAAATATTTTCTGGTAATGATTCTTTAGAATATTTTAATCGTTTCAAAATAATCTGTAACTGCACTGAACTTGTCCAATAAAATGAACTACCCCTTAATGGAATGGGACTCACCGAGCCAACGTTTTTGAATGTGGAAAAAGTTTTAAACACAGATTGTTCCCACCCCTGTTTAAATAGAATATCACAATCCGTTATTGTAACAAATTCTTCCTCGCATCCATGCACTACTTCCATAATAGCATCAATCTTGCCAATGTTCTCTCTTTGATTGATTAACACATCTATGTGACCATCATCGAAATACTGCCTTAATAAATTTGATATTTGAAAACAACTGTTATTATTGACAATCGTGAGTTTCGATTCGACGCTTTTTGTCGAAACTACAGAATCCAAGAAAAATCTCAGTATTTCTATATAATCACGAAAGTAACCCTCTAAATTCGGAACATATACCGCGCTAACAATTCTATGAATAGCTTTATTTGATTCAATCTTTTTGTTAATATTCGGATTTGATGAAGTTCTCAAGATGCAAAACTATTTTTTTAACGTCCAATAAATTTTTGTGTCAGATAGAGAAGAATATATTTTGAATTCGTTGATATCCAATCTACTCGAGTTTCGATGTAAACAAAAAAAATGATATAATAAATCAAACAATGCAAGCTTCATTCCAATCAAAGCCTTCAAATCTCCTTGAAATACTTTATTTTTCAATTGCACCCATATTGAGTAGACCATTCTTTTTGGGATTAATCTTTTGGGGTAAAACATGAGATACAAATACCATCCAGATCTTAATGATCTTCGGGTTCGCTGAATATAATCCTTATTTTTTTTGCGCGACTTAATATCAACCCTGTGATGGATTAAAATATCGGGGTAATAATGAACTTCCAATTCTCTTTTAAATAAATGAAAAGCCGCAAAATCTTCCTCCCCGTAAAACTTGAACCACTCAGGATAATCTGGAATTTGATGCCAAGCGGAAGTCCGCCAAATATGACCACAACCGACAAAACTCTTTACTCTATGTGGTTCTTCAAGACTCAAATTATTATCCGGTTTATTAATGCCCCAGAAAATTCTCAGAGCAAGAACTGCACAATTAGGTTTCCGATCGAAATAATTAATTACGCCTTTAATCGAATCGATATTGACGATGTGTGAATCATCATCTAAAGAAATGGCGTATTTAGCTTCTGTATTATTCAATAAAAAATTGCGTGAATATATATATCCCCTGCGCCTTTCATTCCTGATTAAAATCACGCTTGGATATTTTTGTTTGATAAATTCAAAGGTCCCATCTTTTGAGAAATCATCGCATATTACCAACTCTACCCAACTATTTTTTAATAATGGCAAAAGATTTTCAATCGTTTTTTTAAGCTCAGGTAAACGGTTGTGAGTGACGATTAATATTGAAAGTAGACCATTCAAAACCACGAAGAAATTCGGAGTATGTTTTTTAAGTTTTTTATAACCCTTTTTCTAAGAAAATTAATAAATGTCAGAAAATTCAAAAACTCCCCTTTAAGCACAACATTTATTGGAATTAAACCGTAATCTAAAAAGCGAGGTTGAAATGAAATCCATCGCTCTGGATAATAACTTTTATGACTATTCATTCTTGCAAATTTTCCCCGAAAATTTGCAATCGGTCGAATAACTTGTGATTCACGACTTTCACCGAAATATGCCGTCCACCATGAGAACGTGGAATTACTAATAATAAAATCCTTACATCGAGTTGAAAAAACCAACTGCTCAATTGGGGTGTGATTTTCAAAAAAGTGAAAATTTTTAATTGAGGAAAAAATACGTTTACAATATTGAATATCATCACTAATTACGATCACTGAACGCTCTTCCCAATCCGGAAAATATTTCATTAAGGCCAAAAAATAATACTTGTAATCTAATTGATGATATTTTGGATTATGAACAAAATCACCCCTTCGGACTGAAATAAGAATTGGATCTCTAAAACTTTTTTTTTGAAATAGTTCATTTATTTTAATATTCAAATCTTGGGCAAAGCTGAGGTGTTTTTTCACTATTTCTTTACTAAAATAGGACTCAGATTGAAAAAAGCCTAAAATATCATAGTTGGCTTTAACTAATTGATAATCATGGTACTCAAATGATAACTCTTTTAACGGTGTATATGAAATTGAGTCATTAATAATAGGAAAAGAACCAATAAAGCATTTCATATATTCCCACCGAGGGAATGCAAAATTTAAGCCATTCTTCTCTGCGATACCAATTGTTGAGGCAATTTGAAACAACTGATTTCCCAAGTTTCCCATCCAAGGTTTGCCCAATTGTGAGAAGACTATCATCGCATATTTGTGGATTTAATTTTTTTTATTATTCGTTGATATTCCATTTTACATTTCACAAAAACAATTTTACAAACAACCGTCAAAGCCTGAAATAAAGTTAAATGATGTTCAAGATTCATCAGAGCTTCAGTGTTTTTATAATTTTGAAAATATAAATCATACGCGCCGTTCGGAAGATATAAATTCTCATACTTTCGAAAAATATAAAGGCGTTCTTGATATCCGTAATCTTTCCTAACAATTTTTGAAATCATTGAAACACCGCTTTTTCGATAGAAAAAAATAGCCTTATCCAGGCAAATTGCCTCTCCACCATTCTTTAACATGTTAATCCAAAACTCCCAATCTTCAAAACCATTAATTAACTTTTCATCATAACCTCCGACTCTTTGCCAATCAGATTTTTTGAACAACCCACAGCAGTGAATCATATTCTTAAAAAGCAAATCATTGAATACATAAGGCTTTTGCTTCAGAAATATATTTGTATTCCCAAAAAGTTTAGTACGACCATAAGCAACTACGCAATTCGGTTTCTGCTTAAATTTTTGAATGCAAAGCTCTATGTAATTCTCAGATATTTTATCATCTGAATCTAAAGGTAGTATAAACTCTCCCTGTGCTATTTGAATTGCTAAATTCCTAGATTTTGAAAGACCCTGATTATTAATTTTGTAATACTTGATTTTTTTTTGGCCTCGTATTTTTTTTAAAATTTTATCCTCACAATCATCAGTACTACCGTCATTTATGATAATACATTCATAATTACTATACGTCTGTTTAAAGACCGACTCGAGGGTTTCCTCAATAAATAATTCATGGTTGTAGCACGGAATTATAATTGAAACTTTGGGTTTGTTCTTTATATTAGCGGTCATCGTGATTCAACCTAAGTCTTAAAACATTAAACTTTAGGAAATAACAGTATTAATGGCGTTTGAAAATTCTTTCAATGAAAAATAATCCTGAAAAATGTCTGGATCATGCTTAGACTCTAATATTGAATAAATTAAGTGTAATAATTTATGTTGTATATCTTCTTTGTCAACAGAATTTGCCACAAATGAATGATCCAAAATCACATCTCTTAATTCGCTATCGAGGGGAGTCACAACGAAAACAGCCTTTCCAGTACTCGCTAATACAGGAGCCTTTCCAACAAGAACATTCGAGTAAACCTGTCCATTGTCCAGCAGAATATTAATATCGGCTATTTCTTCCTGTTCGTAAAGTGCAGTTGAGAATTCAATGCCTTCGAGTACCCTAATATTTTCGGAGTTATATTCACTTTGCAGGGCAAACACCTCATTTGACTTTAATCTGAAGACCATTTCGGTCAATTTTTTTAGCTCACGAGAATTTTCAATTAGACACATATAAGCATCGAGCAGAATCCGAAGATCTCTTCCAAACTGTATTGATCCATGATAGCAGATTGTTAATCGCTTTTTTTTATTAAAGGCTTTTTCTAGGTCAGTAGATTTTGGAAATACTGTTTTTGAAAACTGATGAGGTATAGTGTATATCTTTTTGTTTAAAGCGTATAACAATCTTAAATCCTTCGATAATTTTTTTGATGGACAGATAATTTCAGCAGTGTTGAGCAGAACTTCACGCATTTCTTTAAATTCGAAAATATCAGAATGGGTCAATGTTTTACCCGAGTCAGGATACCAAAATAAGGGAAATGGATCATGAATATTTATAATTGATTTATTGAGTAATTTAGTACCCTTAAGCGCCCTTATCAACTCATATTTGAGGCCGGAGCTTCGCACAAAAATATGGTCATAATGATCTGAATTTATTTTCTTAAAGACTTTTCTAAATTTTTGTGTAAGTGACCATTCATAAAAATAAAATCCGAAAATATTTCGTGTTATCCTATTTATCCACTTTACAGGAAAATTAGGTTTTATAGATATGTTATATACACACAATGAATCAATGGGCAACAGCGATAAATAGTCCTCTGAAATATGTGTTGGCGTATATACTACTTCTATCAAAGAGTCGGGGGAAATATCTCGTATTTTTGCGATAAACGACCTAGAAACAATGCCTTCGCTCGTTCCTGAAATTCTCAGATCTTGGGCAATTATTAAAATCCTTGACCTATTCACATTTTCAAGATTAAACTATAAGAGGTTTTTCAAATAAGCTGGGATCGAAATAATTGAAACCAAAAAAATAAGTCTCTTTTGTTTTCTTTCCAAATTTTAAAAACTCGCCTTTTACAATGATCGTTTTGAGATCTTGTCATTTTCATGCCAAAATTCTTAATTAAGTATACGTAATATGAAATTGTTGCTTTTGCCTTCAAGTGCAACTGTCTCGGTGAACCGGTAATGCTGTTATTAAATATTCTAAAATTTACACAAGAAGAGTTGATGGTAAAAATATCTGCGCTTTTAGATATTTCTGCTAGTGCAACAACATCACTATGCCAGCCCAATGGAAAATTCACGAACCGATAAGTTTTTAATTCTGAAGCCCTAAAAATATATTCACTCAATGAACTTCGAGTTCCACCCTGCTCTTTTCTAAAAATAAAACCTAGAGGATTTTCGATTTGGGGATGGTTATATTTTTCTGATATATAAATACCATCTCCATTTATTACCCTACTGGCAAAACGAATTACATTACTTCCTAGCTTATTGACTTTATTAATATTAAAATAAAACTCGGAGACACAATTTTCTGACAATACATCATCATCACACAAAATCATTATCCAGGTCTCCCTATCTCTAACCAACTTGAGACAACGTTCCCATTGGCTCGTTAATGATTTTTTACCGAGGTTTTCATTGAATCTTTGATAAATGAGTCTATTAGAAAAGTCAAATTTATTTAACAACAACTCTGGAGAAAAAGGTGATGCATCATCACCTATGTAAATATTAAAATTTTTATTTGTTTGCCTGTCAAGAGAGTTTAATGTCTCTTCAAACTTATCATACTTAAAATAGGGTATTACAATAGCGAGATCTTTTATCAAACTCAAATTGCTTTTGTTTTTATTGAGTTCACCTCAAATTTGAGTCTAATTTTCTTCATGATTCTACCGTAAATCTTGAACAATTTATATAGCCTCGAATTTTCAAGTTCTCTGATTTTTGATTTAAACTTTTGCACATCCTCATAATACATGAACATTCTGTGCTTTAAAAAATTCTCATAAAGGTCCTGATTAACATAAGATTTTATTTTTTCAGTAAATAGTAACTGATCCTCATAATAATCTCTCGTAGTTCTTCCATTAGGGTTATTTCTGTAATAAGCCATCGTTTTATTGATAAAGGCAGTTTTTGGATTGGTTTTGAAGATAGACACCCAAAATAACCAATCCTCTTGTGCCGATAATTCTTCGTCAAATCTCGAAGATTTAACGGCACGAGTTCGCATCAAAGGGCAATGAATGGGCAGTGAAAATGATATTTGCCATTGAAACAAGAAGGACTCCAAAGAAAATTTAATCGCACCTAAATCACAGTAAGGATCAGTTTTATTTCTAATCCCTCCGGTAAACATTGAAAAATTTGAAATTACAACATCTAATGATTCATCATTATCTAAGAATTTTAATGATGACGATAGCTTATCTTTTGAAATGATATCATCAGCATCTAGAAACTGAATAAAATCACCTTTTGCTTGGTTTAAACCTAAATTTCGAGCAGCGCTAACCCCTTTATTTTTTTGCTCAAAATACTTGAATCTAGAATCCTCATTTTGCCATTTGAGTCCAATCGCTTCAGAATTATCGATACTTCCGTCATTAATCAACAAACATTCGAAGTTTTGATATTCTTGTTGTTGAATTGACTCTAAAGTGTCATTTAAAAATTCACCTTGATTATGACAAGGGATTATTATTGATACTAATTGAGAATTTATTGGCATAGTTCAGTCCTTTTTCCGCATCGATTCTTTAATAAACTGTCTCTTTACTTGCGAATTATTCAAGAATAAATACATTGCCAATTACCTAATGCGGCGTCATCTGAAAAATTACCGATCGCATATTGCCTCGCACTTTTACCCATCTGTGATAGAAGTTTCGGAGAATTGAACAATTGTATAATATATTCGATTAAGGATTCAACATCGCCTTCCTCGACTAAAAACCCAGATATTCCGTGCTCAAAACTGTATTTAACCCCACCCGTATCAAAACAGATTACCGGCAATCCACTAGCCATAGCCTCATTTACAGCTAGGCCCTGAGTTTCTGTAGCTAACTTCAATCCATTTTTCACAATTGACGAAAATAGAAATATATCACTTTGTCTCAATAATTCAGAAATTTCATCTTGAGATTTAGCCCCCAATAATTCAACACAATGATTTAATGAATTTTCTTCGATATAACTCTCTAATTTATTTCGTTCAGGTCCCGCTCCAATAATCTTTAGTTTGAAATCACTATCATTTTTCATCAATTTTTTCATGGCCTGCAATAAGTAAATATGCCCTTTAGACTCATGCAATCTACCTATAGTGATTAACTGAAAAGTTTTATTTTTTGCCTTATTCTCCAATGGTCTAAATTTATTTACATCCACAGATACCGGTATTCTTGAAATTAGTTCTTTGGGACACCCTAAATCGTTTAGTATGTTTTCAAGATAAACAGAATTTACAACGATTCTATCCGAACATTTGAACAGATGTTTATAGTAGCCATTATTTTCAATGAATCCATTTATTGGAAAAACAGCATCGTGTCCATGAAATGAACAAATTATTTTTGGTTTAAATCCACAAAGTTTTAATTGATCGAGCGGATATTTATTTGTGCCATATTGAATATGAAACAGATTTACTTCACCCAATTCTTGGTAAAATTTCCATTCATATAACCATGTCAACGAAAACTTTGGTTTTAATGAATGGTATTTGATGAGGCCTTTAAATTGGTGGAAATATTGACATAGATATAAAAGCCATTTCAGTAGTCTAAGCAACCTATTTTTTGGAATTAGAAAATCCTGAATTATAACCTTATCCATAAGGCGATATTCATGAAGATCCTTGGATTTAAGCCACTTATCCTTCCACAGTTCACGCCTTACTAAAATCTTAACATCATATCCTAAATTAATAGCAAAAACAATTTGCTTGAGAATAAAAGTCTCCGAAATATGCGGAAATTCAGGAACCTGAAATACTATGGTCTTATTTAACATATTGGGACCATGATTTTATTTAAAAATTGTAAATCTGAATTGATTTTATTTGTTAAATGCCAGGATTTGTTAGTACTTCAAACCTTAATTCATTCAAATGTTTTCAAATGCTGCGGACCTTTACCCCTACCTCTGGATTTTAACTTTATTACAGATTGAACACTTAAAATGCGCCAAATATGAAAATACGTGCGTGCGACACCCAATTTAAAAACTAAAAAATTCATAAGACTTTTTCTTAATACATAAAAAACATAGCGGAATACGCCCAGGTCGCTTATGATATTTACATTACCATAGGTTGTGTAAAATTTATTAATGTGTTTAGCAATGAACTTCTTCGATCCAAATATTTCATTTTTATAATAGTTGTTTTCTGAACTATGATAAATTTTTGAAAGTGGAGTGATGCCAACTTTATATCCGTGATATTTTAAGCGTTGAGTGTAATTCACATCTTCACCATACATGAAAAAGATTGGATCAAAACCACCTATTTTCAGCAAAACGTCCCTTCTTATATACCAAGCTGCAGCATTAATAAATGAAACTTCATAAATCTGATGTCGATATTGTCTTGTCACAAGATCAGAGATTAACTCCGCTGAAGATAAAAGTTGAAACGAATGATCGAGTGCAGATCCAGTGCCGTTAAAATGAATTGGGGATAAAACTCCAAAATCTTTATTTTTTTGCGACAATAAATCTAATTGATTTATTGTTCCTGCAGAAATCCAAGCATCTTGGTTAAGTAAAAAAACTCCACGAGCGCCGTGATTTAAGGCGTAACTTATGCCGATATTATTAGCCTGACCAAATCCTCTGTTTTTATCCTGTGCTAAAATTACAACATCGGGAAAATTAGACGATATTAAGTTCAGGGTGCCATCGATCGACGCATTATCCACAACTATTACCTTCGATTCAGTAGAAACACTCGAAATGCATTTTTCAATCCATTTAATTCCATTATAGGTAACAATAATTGTATAAATCAATTTCACTTGGTCATATATCGTCTAATCTCTTCAAGTAAATCCTGATAATAAACAACTCCGCCGGTCAACTTAATCCAATCCCGCGATTCTTCTCCATTACATGCGTCCAACAAACTTCCAAAATCGAATAAATATGCGTTGTAACCTTTTTTAATTATCCTTTTTTGCAGAATGCGACCAGGGCATCCCATTGCGACAACTACGAGACTAAACGCATTTCTTCTAGTATTGAGTAAGGCACATAACTCGCTTTCAATTCGATTAATTTGTGAATATGAATTACTTGCTGGCGTTGGAATAATCGGGCAATTAAAAAGACTCCTAATCAAATCCTCACTAATATTTTCATTACCAACGAAAACTGATGCAGATTGATTTAATAATTTCATGAACTCAAAAAATACCTTTTTGTTATAAAAGCTCACATGATGCAGAGCGACACACGAATATATTTCTTGAATTTTAAAATATCTACTAGCACAAAATGCATACCTTATGGCATCATAATTACTGACTTTATGCACTCCCTCAGACATTCCTTCTTCAAAACCAAAAATATCGGAATGCAAGGGCAATCCTTTGTGAATGTTTTTTCCCTTTAATCGCAGAGCTTGTCTCATTTCCTTGGCCATTACAGAATTTGGCGTGTGCAACATATCTGGCATGCCTTGAGATAAATACAAATCTCCATCACCAAAACGCATAAAAGCTCCTGGCAACTTACGCGAAATTGTATCTGTAATAATCGAAATGGTCTCAACTGAAGATTTTATTTTTACTTTTTTAATTAGTCTTCTCTTTTGATTTTTATTAGGCCGTTTAAGTTCTTTATTCGATTTAGTTATAAAACCATTTGTAACATAAAGGATTTTCCTATTGAGTCTCTTCTTAAAGCGAAAATAAATTTCTATCAAAACCATTCAACTTCTAAATATAGTTGAGGTTTCCAAATGCTATGAAATTGAAAACCTGTATTTAATATATCGTGCTGAATTATAGAAAATGAGGAGCAATTAGTCCAATCGTCGAAGTTATGTTCACCGGGAATATGTAAAACTATTCTCATACTATAATTTCCAGGCACTAATGGAGTAGAATTTAATTCAAATAAAACTGAGTTACAAATTGCCGAATCATATTGAACATTATTCATTTTTCCGCTACTGCTGACGGCGACCAAGTTTTCGGATTGATTATAAATAAAACAGACAATGGAAAATTTTACAGAAATATTCTTATCTCTTTTAATCGAGAGCTTGAATCGGATTTTTTCACCACCATCGAACGTCTCCTTTAATTGATTTTGAAAATTTAATGTAGCACATTCTAATATTTTAGGCCCTCTGGAGTTAGGAATTTCTAACCTAATATTTGGATTGGGTATTGCACCGCGATCATTAAATAAGAAATAATTTTTTATTGCATCATTAGCAGAAGGAAATATATTTATCTCGCCATTTTTTAAAACAACAGTTCTGCCACAAAGAGAGGCGATCATCGATAAATTATGACTCACAAAAAGCACAGTCCTCCCCTCACCTGAACTGATATCTTGCATTTTGCCTATGGCCTTTTTTTGAAATTCCGCATCACCAACAGCAAGAACCTCATCAACAATCAAAATGTCTGGCTCCAGAAATGCTGCTACTGCAAAAGCCAAACGCACAGTCATTCCAGAGCTGTAGCGCTTTACAGGCGTGTCTATGTATCGTTCACAGCCTGAAAATTCAATAATTTCATCGATTTTGGCGGTTATTTCTTTTTTGGTCATCCCGAGAATCGCCCCATTGAGGTAAATATTCTCTCGACCGGTCATTTCCCCGTGAAAGCCCGTACCGACTTCAAGTAAAGAAGCGATACGCCCTTTAGTCTTAATGCTTCCTGTTGTAGGGCTCGTCACACGAGAAAGAATTTTAAGTAGTGTCGATTTTCCCGCACCATTTTTTCCAATAATACCCAGGACTTCGCCTCGGCGCACCTCAAAATTAATATCACGTAAGGCCCATACGTATTCCGACTCTCCTTTAGTACTACGATCATTCGTCTCTCCTATTTTTAAATACGGATCCTCTTTGCCCCGGATACGATGCCACCAACGGTTAAAATCATGGCTCAAAGTGCCGGTACCCACTAAACCGAGGCGGTACTGCTTACTAAGATTTTCAACTTTTAAAATGACTTCTCTATCGTCCATCAAACCGTATCAATAAAACTCCGCTCGGTTCTATTAAAAATCACCAGGCCCGTTAAAAACAATAGCAAACTTATCCCACCTACATAACTTAAAGTCAGGCCGTCAGTGCCACTCTGATTGAGCAGGACCCCTCTAAAGCCTTCAATAATTTGACTCAAGGGATTCCAGACCACATAATCCACCACCCAGTCGGGGAATTTTTCTTTAGCTTCAGAAAGCGGATAAGGCACCGCCGAGAGGTACATCAGAAGCGAGGTCGCAAAACCGACCAACACTGTTAGATCGCGATATTTAGTGGTCATGGCCGAAATCGTCATGCCTAGGCCCAGTCCCATTAACGCCATACACAAGATATAATAGGGCAATAATATTATTTTCCAACTAAAACCTAGACGCATGCCTTGGAAATAATACACCACATAAAACACAATAAAAATAAACAGCTGAATCCCAAAGCGAAATAAGCCCGATAGCGTTATCGATAATGGGGTAATCACGCGAGGAAAATAGACCTTGCCAAATATTCCCGCATTCGCCCGAAATGTATTTGAGGTCCCAGAAAGACAAGCGGCAAAATAGTTCCATGCGGTAATACCGGCCAGGTTAAACAAAAAGGCAGGCACACCTCCGGTACTGATACTCCCAAGATTATTAAACACCAAGGTGAAAATAACGGAAGTAAATAAGGGTTGTACCAGAAACCAAAGTGGCCCAAGAATGGTCTGCTTATAGACCGTGATGATGTCGCGCTTAACAAAAAGCATCAGAAGATCGCGATAACGCCAAATCTCCTTGAATTTAAAATCAAACAGCGGTTGCTTTGCCGATATTTCATAGAGCCAGTCCTCTTTTTCATCAAAAGATTTCTCCAACTTCATTTGGTTAAATTTAGCATAATTCATTGGAAGGAAAAAGTAATATCCACACTATAATTGGGGAATACTCAATACTATTTTTGAGCATAAAATAAAGCGCCCACAGCTCATTTGCGTCCTGCTGAAAATCAACAAATTACACTAACTATGAGTTTTATAATAGTATTTTTAGAGGCCAAAGATTATTCTGAAGTAACCCCTAGAGCATGATAAATTACTCCAGACACAAGGTTTGTCCCAACAAGAGAGAGAGAGAGAGAGAGAGAGAGAGAGAGAGAGAGAGAGAGAG
>Ga0209137_1000346_pt1 | contig 50773 bp, 47 predicted proteins | sample SaaInl5LU_22_DNA_FD_184642 | JGI IMG/M metagenome (GOLD analysis project Ga0209137, IMG submission 184642) | Marine microbial communities from expanding oxygen minimum zones in the Saanich Inlet - ESP_105LU_22_DNA (SPAdes) (version 2) | ecosystem: Environmental > Aquatic > Marine > Intertidal... | reverse complement strand
CATGCAATACACAGTGCCGATCAACGCACGTTTGCAATAAGCAAAATTGATATCTTATACGCAATGCCCGGACCCAAACGTCCGGGCATTGCTTTATCCTATAATTTCTGAATTCAATACTTCAAACCAATGGGTCCATTTCAACTAAACACAGATGCGCGCATCGCAATTCAGGCTGCACTTGACGGAGGCGCTGCTATTCTCGAAGTCTACCACAACGAAACCACTGAAGTGGAATTGAAGGGCGATGAGAGTCCATTGACTCAGGCAGATTTGCGCAGTAATGCCGCGATCATGAATTGGCTCGAGCAGTCGCAGCATCCTGTGCTTAGTGAAGAAGGCAAGCATTTGACCTTTGATGAAAGAAAGCATTGGTCCATGCTTTGGATCGTTGATCCTTTAGACGGGACAAAAGAATTTATTAAGCGCAATGGTGAGTTTACCGTGAATGTGGCTTTAGTGGAATCCGGTCGTCCCATCCTGGGAGTGGTTTATGTACCTGTAACAGGCGAATTGTACTTAGGAGTGAAAGGACAAGGTGCAGTGAAGTTGGAATTGGATGCGGCGGTAACTTTTACGGACGCGCATTTGGAACATGCTGTTGCCCTGCCCATTGCGATGGACCGTCCATTTACAGCAGTAGGCTCACGTTCGCACATGAACGAAGAAACAGAGGCCTTCTTAGCGACCTATCGTGCACAGCACGGTGAGGTAGCCATACTGAGTAAGGGTTCTTCTTTGAAAATGTGCATGGTTGCGGAAGGTTTAGCAGATGTATATCCTCGATTTGCCCCAACCATGGAATGGGATACGGCTGCAGGGCAAGCGGTGGTTGAGGCTGCTGGTTTTGCCATGTTGCACAAGGAGACACGCCTGCCTTTGGAATACAATAAGGAGGACTTATTAAACCCGCATTTTATCGTGCTTTAAAGTTCTGCTAGATAGCGGTCAGTCCTTATCTTTGCCGCCCATGCAGGAAACAACCACATTATCTCCACCGAAACCCTCCTTAATTAAGGAAGCATTGCGTCTAGGAAAACTGCGCTTGAGTACCTCTGTTGTATTCAGCTCTGTGGCCGGTTATTTCCTTGGTATGGAGAAGTTTAGTTGGGTGCAATTGCTCTTGCTGATCTTTGGCGGTATTACCGTTGTTGCGGCGTCGAACGCGTACAATCAAATCTACGAGAAGGATAGAGATGCGCTGATGAACAGGACCAAAGGACGTCCGCTTCCTTTAGGTACACTTACGTTGCGAGAAGCGTGGTTCATTGCGACATTTTTGTTGATTGTCGGGTTGTTGGCGTTGTATGTTATTAATCCTATGACCGCTTATTTCGGTGCGCTAAGTGTGGTTTTGTATACAGTGGTGTATACGCCGCTCAAAGCCAGAACACCACTTGCTGTTTTTGTCGGTGCCATACCCGGTGCTATTCCTTACATGTTGGGTTGGGTTGCCGCTCGGAACGATTTTGATATTGAAACAGGTACGCTGTTTGCACAGCAATTTTTCTGGCAATTCCCGCATTTTTGGGCCATCGCATGGTTCTCCTATGACGATTACGCGAAAGCGGGCTACTACCTTTTACCGTCAAAAGCAAAAGACCGCCCATCACAGTTGTACATTATTATCTATACCGTTTGGATGATGATGGTAGGTATTTTACCGGCTTTTGGTATCACAGGAGAGCTCCAGCTCAGTTGGGTAGGAGCTGCGGCCGTAGGTGCCTTGGGTTATTGGGTGTTAAATAACGCGATTTTACTCCTAAAGGATGCAGATGATAAGCGTGCACGTAAACTTATGTTGAGTAGTATTGCTTATCTAACAGGTATGCAAATCATTTATATAATTGACCGATTCATTTAAGATGGAAACATTACAAGAACAACGCCGCCGCGCCGCCAAGCCTTTATTGTGGATAGGAATCGGAAGTATCATTATGGCCTTCGCTGGTCTAACCTCCGGATACGTAGTGAGCAGAACCACGCTGGTTATGAACGAACAATGGATGACCTTTGCGTTGCCTAAAGCGTTTATTTACAGTACGGTAGTGATTGTAGTTTCCTCGCTAGCCTTGATCTGGGGTAAAAGACAGCTGGTAGCCGGTAAGGACAGTGCAATAAAGCCAATGCTTTGGATCACCTTACTTCTGGGCTTGGCTTTTTTATGGTTTCAAGGTGAGGCCTGGACGGAATTGATGGCGAATAATATTTTCTTCGCTGGTGCACAATCGCACCCTGCAGGTTCGTGGGTGTATGCATTGTTTATCTTCCACGGCTTGCACGTGGGTGGTGGAATTATCGCCTTGTTAGTGGTGCTATTTCGCGCATACAGAGGACGTTACTCATCCGCTGATTATCACGGAATTACCCTTGTGAGTATTTATTGGCATTTTGTAGACCTATTGTGGCTCTATTTGTATGTCTTTTTAAGTGCTATTCGTTAAATTTGCCAAAGAATTTTTAATCCAACCGTTATGGCTTCATCCGCTGAAATGACGCAAGAAGAAAACAACTGGGGCGGTGGTTCAAGACCACTAGGCGCTCGCTATGGAAAACTGATGATGTGGTTTTTCCTTCTTTCTGATGCGTTGACATTCTCAGGTTTCCTTACTGCATATGGTTTAATGCGCTTCAAATTTGAAAGCACATGGCCTATTGCTGAAAATGTTTTTACCCACTTCCCTGGGTTAGAAGGTGATCAACCGTTGCTATATGTAGCATTGATGACGTTCATTTTGATCATGTCTTCAGTGACTATGGTTTTGGCAGTGAATGCCGGAGAAAAAATGAATCGCAAAGCGGTAACGAATTGGATGTTATGGACCATCGTGGGTGGTTTCATTTTCGTTGGATCGCAAGCTTGGGAATGGTACCACTTCATCATCGGTGATAGCGGTGCCGTTGAAACGGCTCGTCAAGAAATCCTTCACATTTACAATGCGGAAGGCGAGCGTTTAAGTTTCAGTCAGGTAGTTCACGGTATGGAAGAGGGTCATGCCTCTAATCACGGTGAGACTTTTACCAAAGCTGAGGTGCTCGCTGCGATGAAGTCAAATGAAGGTATGTACCTTATGGAACCTGGTAAAGCAGGTGAAGCATTTACCCATGAAGCATCGGTAGCTTTATTTGAAGCGGGCGATGTTGTACAAGGAGCAAACATGATTCACAACGAATACGGACAGAAGCAGTTCGCTAATTTCTTCTTCTTTATTACCGGTTTCCACGGATTCCACGTATTCTCAGGTGTAGTGATCAACTTCGTTATTTTCTACAATGTGTTGTTGGGAACATACGAGCGTCGAGGTCACTACCGCATGGTTGAGAAGGTTGGTTTGTACTGGCACTTCGTTGACCTTGTTTGGGTATTCGTATTCACATTCTTCTATCTCGTCTAAAACGTATTTATCATGTCAGATCACAATGGAACTTGGTGGATTTGGAAAGTATTCTGGATCCTATTAGTGATAACAGGAGTTGAAGTTGCTCTAGGTATAGTAAAGCCTGAGTTTATGTTGACGCAAGTTATCGGTACATCAGTATTGAACATCTTGTTCATCTTGCTAACGCTAGTTAAAGCAGCCTACATCGTGCAAATTTTCATGCACGTGAAATTTGAAAAGAAAGGACTGAAATATGCCCTTTACCTACCGACCTTGATTTTAATTCCATACTTGACGTTTATCCTTCTTACAGAAGGTACATACTTGTTCCAGTAATGGCTAATAAATCCTTCTTCAACCGGGCAGTGCTAATCGCAGTATTAGTACTGCCCGCTTTGCTTTATCTGTTTTTCGTTTACGGTCAAAACGAGGTGTTTTTTCAAACCCTTAAGTACGTAGGTCCGAAGACTGTGGTGACCACAGATACTGGCGTGGATACTGCCTATTATGAAATTCCTGAATTTAACCTGCAAGGCGCAGATGGTGCAGCCGTAACGAATGAGACGATGGATTCAACCATTTATGTGTTGAGTTTCTTTTTCGCCACTTGTCCGACCATTTGTCCTGCGATGAATTTTCATTTAAATGAAGTGGAGCGTCGATTTAAGGGTTATCCGGAATTTGAAATGGTCAGTATCACGGTGGATCCTGAAAAAGATACGCCGGAAAAATTGGCTCAGTACCAAAAGGTTAATAATTACAATACCAGCAAATGGCGTTTTCTAACCGGCGATAAGGAGCACATTTATGCGCTTGCGAAAGGGGTGTATTTGAATGCTTTCGAAGATCAAACGGCCGAAGGCGGATTTTTACACAGTACAAGCGCGATTTTGATCGATTGGAATGGAAATATTCGCAGTCGCATTGACGATAACGGGAACATTGTAGGCTCTTATGACGTTTTAGATGTTACACAGCTCAATGATCTTGAAGAAGACATAAAAGTGCTCATAGCAGAGTACGAACGTGAAAAACACAACAAATTAGATGAGTAATTCGACTGACGATAAGAAAATCATTCGCGTGATTTACGCGCTAAGCGTGATCATTCCTGTAGCAGTAGCCCTTTTAATGGTATTGCCCGCGGAATGGAAGGAAGGCCTGGGTATTAGTGAAAACAGCGCGGTAAGCTCTTTTCCATTTTTACATGCAGTATTAAATGGTGCCACCTTTGTTTGCCTGGTGGCTGCAGGATTTGCGATTAAGAATAAAAAGATAACCGTCCACAAGACGTTCATGCTTACTGCATTTGTTCTAAGCAGCTTGTTTTTGATTTCGTACGTTATTTATCATTTGACCCATCCCAGCGCGAAGTTTGGTGGTGAAGGGGTGGTGCGCTACGTGTACTTCTTCATATTGATTTCGCACATTTTGCTGAGTGTCCCTGTAATTCCACTGGCGCTGTTGAGTATCTACCGTGGATGGACAAACGATATCGCAAAGCATAAGCGCATTGTGAAGTTCGCTTATCCTGTATGGTTGTACGTAGCATTAACAGGGGTGATGGTTTACTTATTCATGCAACCCTACTACTGATGCGAAAACTAGCCCTTTTAAGCCTATTGTTGTTGAGTACCACTGTTGGATTTGCGCAGTGTTCCATGTGTAAGGCGGTGGCGGAAACAGCCGATGGCGGTGGTTTTGGTGCCGGGTTGAATTATGGAATTGTCTATCTGATGATTTTCCCTTACCTCATTATTGGGGGAATTGCGTACAAGATTTACAAGAATAAGAAAGCCTACAAATAATGTATCTTAGGGGTACCCTAACCCTAATGATATGCGTTTACAATTTTCACACGTTTTCTTTTCACTAGGACTACTGTTCGCAGTACCTAGCACTGTCTCTGCCCAAGAGCGCTGGTCGCTTGGTGCGTGTATTGAATACGCCAAAGAGCACAATCTGGATATTCAGAAAGGAAGAAACGGATTGTTGCTGGCAGAGGTGGACGAGCAGCAAAGTGAATTGGCATTCTTGCCTTCCTTGAATCTTAATGGAGGATACTATTGGAATTTCGGATTAACTATTGATCCTATTACAAACACTAGACAGCCTGGTTCTCGTCAAACGCTGGGAACTACAGCGTCCAGTAATTGGGTATTGTTAAACGGCGGAAGAAATCTGTATCAATTGCAGCAAGCACGCATGAATTCAATGGCGTCTTTGTACCAGTTGCAAGAGCTTTCGAACAACGTCTTCCTCAACATCGCCTCTGCCTATTTACAGATTTTGGTGAATGAGCAGTTGCTCGAAGTTGCTGAGGGACAATTGGAAGCTTCCACTCAGAGTTTAAGACGAACAGAAATATTATTTGAAAACGGCGCGCTCTCCAAAGACAACTATCTTCAGAGCGTTGCACAAGTCAGCAGTGATCAGGGCAATGTGACTAGTGCACAGAATGCGGTGGTATTGAGCAAGCTGATGCTGTATCAGATGCTGCAATTGGAAGAGGATTTTGAGTCCTTTCAGATTGTTACGCCGGAAGTTGATTTAACGGCGAGTGCCATGTCTGGCTACCACAGTGAAGGGCTAGTAGAAGATGCGGTTGGAAAGCAGCCGGGTGTGAAATTGGCCGATGCGAATGTGGAGCGTGCTAAATATGGTGTGAAATTGGCCCAGAGTGGACGCTATCCTTCATTATCCTTTTCGGCCCAATTGAACTCCAACTATGTTCAAGGTCTACCGTATTTCACAGATTATGTTACGCTAACGACTTACACGTTAGTGGAAAATCCCTTGACCGGGTCTATAGATCAGGTGCCTTCAACCATTAATGTGCCGGATCCCACTAGTGCAGAAAAATATACAATCACGAACCAACTTCAAGACAACTGGAACCAATTCTTAGGAGTGGGCGTTCAGATACCGTTGTTCAATGCCGGTCAGACGCATTCGGCAGTGCAGCGCGCAAAAATTCAGCTCGATAATGCAACTATTGATGCGTTGCAAACGGAAGTGAATGTGCGACAAACCATGGAGCGTGCTTATTTAGATGCCAAAGGCGCGCTTGCGCTTTATGAAGCTTCACAAGCCTCGGCACAAGCCTCCGAACTGGCACTGGGTAATGCACAACTGAACTTCGATACAGGAGTCATCAGTGCCTTTGACCTGAGCTTAAGCAAGAATCAATACCTCGCTGCGAAGAGTCGCGAGATACAATCAAAATTCGATTACTTATTTAAAGTAAAAGTGCTCGAATTCTACCTCTTTAATCAAATCACCCTATAACCCGCAGACCATGAAATTGAATTTAAAAATTATTGTACCCATTGCGGTCGTTGTCATTGGTGCCTTAGTTGTGGCTAAGAAGAAAGGCTGGATTGGTGCCGGTACAGATACAATTGCCGTTGAAACGGGATATGCACACCGCCGTACAGTAGTGGAGTCCGTTACTGCCAGCGGGAAGATTCAGCCGGAGGTTGAGGTGAAAATGAGTCCTGAGGTCAGTGGAGAAATTATTGAAGTCAATGTTGTTGATGGACAGCAAGTCAGCGAAGGCGATGTTTTGGTGAAAATCAACCCAGACTTGTACGAAAGTGCCATCACGCGTGCGCGCGCTGCGGTGAATAGTGCGAAAGCGGGATTGGCCCAAAGCAGCGTGGCGCTAGATGAGGCGAAAAAGTTATGGGCCAGGAATAAGGTGCTTTTTGAGAAAGGCGCTATTTCCCAGCAAGAATACGATGCAGCACAGCGCGCCATTTCGGTGGCGGAGTTGCAAGAAGAGAGCGCTAAATACCAATTGCAAAGCGCAGAGGCAAATCTAGATGAAGCATATAAAAACTTAAAGCGTACTACCATTATTGCACCTATTGACGGTACGGTAACGCAATTGGACGTAGAGTTGGGCGAGCGTGTGGTTGGGACAGCGACCATGACTGGTACTGAAATGTTGCGCATCGCAGATTTGAATACCATGGAGGTTTTGGTTGAGGTCAACGAGAACGACATTGTAAAGATTACGAAAGGAGATACAGCCATCATTGAGGTGGATGCATTCTTAGGGAAATCGTTTCGAGGGGTGGTGAGTGAAATCGCCAATAGTGCAAAATTGGCCATGGGTGCTTCGCCAGATCAGGTGACCAATTTCGAAGTGAAAATCCGAATGATCAACAGCAGTTTTGCTTCATTGGAACCAAACTATGGTAAGAATCCCTTCCGTCCAGGTATGACGGCAACTGTTGAAATCATTACGAATAAGGTGCGCGATGCACTAGTAGTGCCCATCCAGGCCGTCACTGTTCGTTCGGACACTTCTTCGAATGCCGTTTCATACGAACGTGTTCTCAGTGAGGATGTTGACGATAGCTTTGAGGTCGTCTTTACTCCGGACGGTTTGAAAGCCGGATTGCTTGTTGTCGAATCGGGAATTCAAGACGATGAATTCATCATCGTTTCAGGGGTAGAAGACAGTACTGCCGTGATTACCGGTCCGTACAGTGCAGTGAGCAGAAATCTAAAGCGCGGCGCGCGCATTACCACGGATAAAAAATAAATGTGCTACTCTGTATAGAAACAGCGACTAAGAATTGCAGTATTGCGCTTTGGGACGGCCAGCAGATGGTTGCGACTCGAGCGGAAAAGGGCGATCGCTTTATTCATGGGGAACGCTTGCATGTGCTGATCAAAGAACTGCTTGAAGCACATTCGGTCAGTTTTTCTGCATTGACCGGTATTTGCGTAGGCAAAGGACCGGGTTCGTATACCGGTTTACGCATAGGTGTGAGCACGGCAAAAGGTTTGTGTTTTGCCTTAGGTATTCCATTGTATAGTGTACCCACTTTAGGGTGTTTTGATTTCTCCAACTGCACCACTTCGTTTGTGATTACCGTTTTAGATGCACGCCGGGATGAGGTATATGCGCAAGTTTGGCGTTTAGGCGAGGGAGGATTGACGCCAGATGGAGCCGTAGAAGCGGTGATTATCACAGACGATAGCTGGAAATCTTTACAAAATGAACCGGTGACCATAATGGGTGAGGGCGTAGAAAAAATGGGCCAATTCATGACTCAAATCCCAGAGAGTTGGCAACTGCAAGCGAACTCTGATCCCGACGCAAAATATATGGGAGCGCATCTATCTGTTCTTCCTGTTGCTGAAGATGTGGCCTACTTTGAGCCATATTACCTCAAAGATTTTGTTGCGGAAAAATCGAAAAAGAAATTCTTTTAGGGCATTCCAACCTCGTAATAAGGACAGCTTGTAAGGTGGTCGTTGACCATTCCTGTAGCTTGCATGTGGGCATAGACCACGGTGGGTCCTATGAATTTGAAGCCCAATGCCTTAAGATCTTTTGAGAGTTGAACGGCGAGATCCGTTTTTGCAGGAATCTCGTTGAGCTCCTTCCAAGCATTGCGAATGGGCATTCCGTCCACATAGGACCAGAAGAAATCTACAAGCTTCCTACCCTTGCCGTGAAGCGCCAGAACACATTGTGCATTGGTAATGGCGGCCCTGATTTTTGCTTCATGACGAATGATATCCGCGTTTTGAAGCGCATCCTGAATTTCCTTTTCTGTCATGTTTGCCACTTTCGTAATTTCAAACTGATGAAAGACGGCTCGAAAAGCTTCACGTTTCTTTAAAACGGTGATCCAGCTTAAGCCAGCTTGAAAGGTTTCAAGCAAGAGGAATTCGAACATCTTGCGTTCATCACGCACTGGACGACCCCACTCACGGTCGTGGTAGTTTTCGTATAATTCACTGCCCTTACACCAGCCGCAGCGCTCTTTTAGACCTTCCATTGCTTCAGTAGTTCGTTGCGATGTGATGTGGGCAATTGGCAGGTGTTATTACTGCACAAATAATAAGTGAGCGTTTGACCTACACGTCCTTTGAAATGCGCTAGTTCGGAGGCTTCTTCGCTGAAGAGTACTAAGGTTCCTGGCTGATAATGGGTGCGTTGTAGGTCCTCTGCGGCGGCCTTCGCCCCAGGTCCTGTAATCACCAACTCTTTTGCGCCGTAAGCCTTCGTCAGTCCTAGATCAAGCCAATTCGAAAAATTAGGTCCGTATCTAAACACTTTGCTATGAACAGCACGAAGGGCCGATGATGCTTGCTCTTTCCAATCGTTTCGGTCTACGATGACCCCCAGTGATTGAAAGAAATGTGCCCACATGGAATTGGCACTGGGGATGACATTGTCTTCAATTTCTAATTGCTTTTGCCATGCTGCTTCAACGGAAGGCGTATACACTCGGAAAGCTCCTTCAAACGGAAAAATATGTTCGATGCGCGTGGCGATTTCTTGAGCACGCTCTAAATACGTACTGTTTCCAGTGAGCAAGTATCCTTCTAATAGTGCTTGTCCGAAGCTGCTGTAGTCGTCAAGGAAACCTTCACCTTCGGCAGCGTCATTTAAGTATTGATGGGCAATTGCACCGTTTTGCCACACTGTTTTTACTAGTGTGTCCAGCAAACTCGTGGCCGCTTGGTCGTATCCGTTTTCTGGCAGCGCGCGATGGGCTTCTGCAAATCCTGTGACCAGTAAAGCATTCCAACAGGTCAGTGCTTTTGGATCTCGTAAAGGTTTCGGATGGGTACTCAAGCGACCTGCTGCTGCATCCGTCAATCGCTCTTGCCATTGCAATAACTGTACATGAGCGGTTGTAAGATCCATGTTCAACCGTTCCGCTAAATGTTCAATGGGCTGACTGCGATGTAAAATATATTTCCCCTCCCAAGCGCTATGTTCCGTGATATCAAAATACCATTGAAATGCATCAAAATTGGGCAGGCCCATACCTTCTAATTCTTCCATACGCCAGGTGTAGTAACCGCCTTCTTCTCTAGATTTTTCCGGAGTTGTACTGTCGGCGTCTAATGCGGCGGCATATAGCCCGTTATCAAGCTGCATTTCCTTTTGCAACCAGGTCGCGGTATCTGCTATAGTTTGGGCGTATAGTGGCGTAGAATGGTCGCGGTAGGCTTTTGCATAGAGGCCAATTAATTGGGCATTGTCGTACAACATCTTCTCAAAGTGAGGTACTTTCCAGAACCGATCTGTCGCATAACGCGTGAAGCCGCCATGCACAAAATCATAGATTCCACCCAGCGCCATTTTCTGTAGCGTAGTGTGCACAAAAGACAGCGTTCTCTCGTTCCTAGACAACATTCCATGTTGCAAAAGATAGCTGTAGTTACTGGGCATGGGGAATTTCGGGGCGTGCGTTAATCCACCGTTTCTTTCGTCCCATCCGCGCATCCAAGTCACTAAAACATCTTCGAAATCCGCTGCTTCAAAAGTTCCCGGAGTACCACTTTTACTCACTTTAACCATATCAGTTAACCCTTCGCGCATTTGCTCGGCGTATTCTTCTATAGTCTGCGGCGATTCTTGCCACATTTGAGCGATTTGTGTTAATGCGGCCATCCAGTCGGCTTTCGAGAAATAGGTGCCGCCCCAAACTGGCGTCCCGTCAGGTAAGGCGATGCAATTCAACGGCCAGCCGCCTTGACCGGTCATTAATTGAACGGCGTTCATATACCGGGCATCCAGATCTGGGCGCTCCTCGCGGTCAATTTTGATCGACGTATAATGAGCATTCATTAGTGCCGCTACTTCCTCGTCCTCAAAACTTTCTTCTTCCATCACATGGCACCAATGGCAACTGGAATACCCAATGGAAAGTACTAATAGACGCTGGTCTCGAACCGCTTGTACCAAAACGTCTGCCGACCAGAGCTGCCAATGTACCGGGTTATTGGCATGTTGCTTTAAATAAAGACTCCCACTCTGGTGCAGTTCGTTTTTCATTACTTCTGCTGGGCGTAATTTTCGTAGAAATAGGGGATGGTTTCAATGCCTTTAAAGTAATTGAAAACGCCATAGTGTTCGTTAGGACTATGAATAGCATCGCTATCTAATCCAAAACCCATGAGAATGCTTTTTGCTCCCAATTGTTGCTCGAACAATGCAACGATAGGAATAGATCCACCACTGCGTACAGGTAAGGCTGCTTTTCCAAAGGTTTTTTCATAGGCCTTCGACGCGGCTTGATAGGCCGGATTTGTGGTATGGGTTACATAAGGCAGTCCACCGTGGTGAGGCTTGACCTTTACCTTAACCGATGCGGGAGCAATGGCTGTAAAATGTTTGATAAACTTCTCGGTAATGGCTTCTGGGTTTTGACCGGGAACCAAACGCATAGAAATTTTAGCATACGCTTTCGATGGAATTACGGTTTTAGCACCTTCACCAATATAACCGCCCCACATGCCATTAACATCTAAAGTCGGGCGAATAGAAGTGCGCTCAGGTGTGCTGTAGCCTTCTTCACCCCAAACATCCCCGATACCGATACTCTCTTTAAACGCTACTTGACTAAACGGTGCTTTTGCCATAAGCGCACGTTCTTCACTACTTACAATTTCAACCCCATCATAGAATCCTTCGACCGTGATTTGTCCATTATCATCATGCAAAGAGGCTACCATTTTAGCAAGGATATTCAATGGATTGGCAACGGCGCCGCCATAGAGTCCAGAGTGTAAATCTCTGTTAGGACCGGTAACCTCCACCTCAACATAACTTAAACCGCGTAGGCCGGTCGTTATGGAAGGAGTTGTATTGCTGATCATTCCCGTGTCGGAGATGAGAATGGTATCACAGGCCAATTTTTCTTTGTGACTTGCCACAAAGGGCTCAAGGTTACTGCTTCCTACTTCTTCTTCGCCTTCAATCATGAATTTGATATTGCAGGGAATCTCTCCATTGCTTTTCATGATTTCGAAGGCCTTGAGGTGCATGAACATTTGTCCTTTGTCGTCGCACGCGCCACGCGCAAAAATGGCACCTTCGGGATGAATCTTTGTAGTCTTTATTATGGGTTCGAACGGATCATTGTCCCACAGGTCAATAGGATCCGCAGGTTGGACATCGTAATGGCCGTACACCAGAACAGTGGGTAAATCAGGGCCTACCAAACACTCACCGTAGACTATAGGGTGCCCTGCTGTTGGGAAAATCTCAACCGCATCCAAACCTAAAGATTTCATGTGCTCCGCAATGTGCGCTGCACATTTTGCAACGTCAGCATTGTAGGCCGGATCGGCAGAAATGGATGGAATACGCAAGAGGCTAAAGAGCTCGTCTAATAATCGTTCTTTGTTTGCCTCTATAAATGTCTTGGGGTCTGTCATGGTGAACCTTTTTTATTTCTGTTCTCAAAGTTAACCGCTAACATTTGAAGTGCCGTGCAACATTTAAATTTTCTATATTCGGGCATGCGCATTTTGCTTCTCATATTTAGTGTGTTTTTCGGCTCGTTTCTCATAGCGCAGCCCAGCATGACCGTAAACAGTACGGGCAACTACAAAAAGCCCTATTGGATGGCAGCGAATATCCTTGTGGACTCCGCTTTGTCTATTTACAATATGGGACAAAACGGGTTGCCGCTTACACAAGCAAATACCACACAAATAGGCTATTTCGAGGCCAACGACACCACTTTTCCGGTACAATCGGGTATCGTAATGGTGGCTGCGCAAAATGCATCTGATGTGATTGCCGCCACCAATGGAACAGGTAATAATGTGACCTTCACAGATGCTGAACTTTCTTCGGTACTCACGCAATTGGGTTCCTCAGGTTATGCCATTAAGGATATGGTTGAAATTGAATTCAGTTTCATCGCTCAATCGGATTCCATAAAATTTAATTATTGTTTCGGTTCGCACGAATACGACGGCTACACGTGTAGTAATTTTAATGATGTATTCGGATTCTTTTTGGAAGGGCCTTATATCAATGGTGTAAGTGCACCAACGAATGGTACCGTGGTGAGAAATATTGCTACTATTCCAGGAACTAACGTTCCCATCGCCGTGAATACGATCAACTCCGGTACACCTTCTGGAAGTTATCCCGCATCAAACTGTTCGTCGGCAAATCCGAACTTCGTCGCTCATAGCGCATACTATAATGCTTCAAGTGGGGCCATTACAACGCTCGACGGTTATACAGATAAATTCACGGCAAAAGCTGAGGTGCAATGTGGCGGTTGGTATACGATTCGTTTAAAATTGGCCAACGTTTCTGATGCGGCACTCTCCAGCGCAGTATTTCTCGAAAAACAGTCCTTTAGAGCCCCGGAGTTGACCATCATCGATTCTACCAACGTGGGCAACAGTTTTAATGACACCATGCTGGTTGAGGGGTGTAACAAGAATGAAATCATTTTTGCGCGAAATGCGAATCTGAGTGTAAGCATGAAGATTCCAATCTATGTGGATACTGTTCTAAGCACCGCAGTGGAAGGTGTTGATTTTTCTGTTTTACCGGATACACTCTACCTAGCGCCTTACCAAACCGCAGATACACTCACTTTTTGGGTGTACGATGATAATACTCCCGAGACTAACGAAAGCTTGACCATCGTTCAAGACTACATCTATACGGATTGTTACAACTATCCCGTTCGGCGAATGAATTACCTCTTGCGAGATAAGGATTCTCTCGAGGGTACGCTCACCTTAAATGCAGCTTCGGATACTGTGAATTGTCCAGGTGATAGTGTGGAGCTCTCCGTAGTTGCTACTGCCTTTGAAGGCTCGTATGATGGATTTTGGTTGGCAGACAGTGCCTACGTTCCATCCCGCTACTTCCAAATAGATGGGGATACGTCCTTTACCTATTTGTTATACGATGAATGTGGCGATACCGTTCTTTTTACGCAAGAGCTATATCTGAAGCAGTATGAACCTATGGTGTATGAACGCGATACGGTTCGTGTTTGTCCTGGCGATAGTGCGTACTTATCACCGGTATATTTCGGCGGTGAAAATCCTTTGACTTTTTATTGGTTGGATAATCTAACGCAAAATAATCCACGTGTCATTCTTCCTTGGAATGATAGCACCTATGTTCCCTTTAGCGTTTCGGATGGTTGTGATATTTTACTCCTAGATAGTGCATTGGCTATAAATATGCCGAAACCTTCTGCCGGTTTCCAGTACCTCAACGATCCGTATGTTCCTCTGCGCGTAGCCTTTAGTGAAAAAGCGCAAAACGAGGTGAGTTGGACCTGGTATTTGGATTCAACAATAATTACTGGGGAAGAGTTTGAATACGATTTTGCACGCCCTGGCGATTTCGAAGTAACCCAAGTAGTTACAAGTGATTTTGGATGTATCGACAGTATCACCTTGATTGTAGCCGTAGAGACGGACTTCTACCTGTACATACCCACTGCATTCTCTCCAAACAATGATGGGATCAACGACTGCTTTAGCATTAAGGGCGTGGGATTTGAAGGTATAGATTTTCAGATTTTCAACCGCTGGGGCAATGTGGTCTATTCCAGTGAAAATGATGCGGATTGTTGGGACGGTACTTACAAAGGGAAACCCTTGCCTTTAGGTGCTTACAGCTGGAGGCTGATCGTAGATCTTCCATTTGATGAAATATCCATCAAAGAAGGCATTCTAAACATCATTCGATAGTTATAGAAAGGGAATGGTCAAAACACCTATGACCAGAACCAATTTATAGCCCAAATGTGCCCAACGTAAATTGCGGAGGTTGATTGAACGCAGTGTAATCAAATTTGACAGGGTCAAAAGCAACAGGAGTGCAATGATGCCATAGGTGGCATGTTCACTAAATAGAGGGCGTGTGAAGTAGGCCGGTATCCAGGCAAGCACAGTATTAATAACAAGAGCCAATTGGACCTTGCTGGTTCCATAAACTGCCGCGGCATTTACTTTACCCGCGATTATATCGCCTTTGAATCCCATTAAATCTTTGACCAATTCTCTAGAAAATAGTGCCAGTCCAAGCAGCATACCGTACGCTAGCGTAGGCAGGCTGATGAAGTCGTGGTAAACGCTGATCCCGAAGAAGGGCATCAAACCTAGGACGGCAGCGCTAGCATGTCCGATAAAAGGAATATTTCTTAGTCGATGGGAATACAACCATAGTAAAAAAGCATAGATACCGTAATAGCCTAAAGCGCGCCAACTTACCGTAAAGGCCATGAGCAGTCCTGAGCACAATAAAATCCCGGCTACACGAAGCGAGGTGCTTTTTCGAACCAATCGTTCGAAAGAAGTTTGTCGAGGCCTATTAATACTGTCTGCTTCAAGGTCGTAGAACGTGTTGATTAGGAATCCACTGGCCAATAAGAACGCAGATGCCCAAATGCTGAGATGCGTTCCAGCATCAGTGAACAGTGGTATGCGAGCATACTTATCAGCAAACACATACAGTGCTGCTAAATATTGTCCTAGAAGAAGTAATAGAATGTTGTACCAACGAATTTGACTCAAAAGAGCCAACACTTTCAACGCATTTAAGCGTCTTTTACTCATGGGTTTCAAAAGCGGTAAACCACCTCAGGGGCATAACCCTGGAATTTATCTTTAACACTCTCGTAATCACGAGTGAATCCCATGACAAAACCGCCACCGCCAGAACCGCAGAGTTTTAAAAAGTAATCCTCAGTTTCTAGACCTTCTTTCCATAGTTTGTGAAAACCGTTTGGAATCATCGGATCGAAATTATCCAAAACTAAGGCGCTGAGTTTTTTAAGGTTGGTAAATAAGGGGCCGCGATCGCCTTTTACGAAGGCTTGAATACAGGCATCGTTGTATTTAACAAACTGATTTTTCAGCATTTTACGGAAGCCTTCTTCTTTGAGTTTCTCCATAAAGATGGCGACCATGGGTTGGGTTTCTCCAGGAGCGCCGCTGTTGAGCAAGAATACCGCGCCTTTACCTGCATTTACGGGTAAGCTCACAGTGCCCAATTCATCTTTACTCTGGATCAACAAGGGCAATCCCAAATAGCAAATGGTGGGGTCGATACCACTACTTTTTCCGTGGAAATAGCTTTCCATCCAACTGAACAACTGCTTCAATGCTTTGATATCTGAGGGTTGCTCTGGGCTCGCTGGAATTTTATCTTGACAGTAACGGTCGTAAATGGCCGCAACTAGCGCACCCGAAGATCCTACACCAAAGCCTTGCGGTATGCTCGAATCAAAGTATAGTCCGTTTGACAGATCGTTCTCAAAAGCAGTAAAATCGAACCGGCACGGGGCATCAGGACTTTTTAAATAAGCCAAATACGCATGTAAGTGTTCGTTGCTTTTTGTTTGCGCTGCATTCGGAGTGGTGTTGAACTGGAAGGCGCCTTTGTAGTAGGTATGTGGAATAGAAAGCCCCATGCTATCTTTTATGATACCATATTCTCCGAAGAGTAATACTTTTCCGTAGAAGAGTGGGTTTTTATGTTCCATTAACCTATTTTTTCTGGGCCTGTGCCTACTGCGTCACATAGATAACTCCCGTCCTTACAAAAAGTTTTTAGGTGTTCTTCTATGAACGACAAAGTTACGTCTTTATGTGAAGCGGGATACAACAGGTGAACGTTGGCTCCTGCATCCAAAGTGAAGTACAAAGGTGTTGCCGTTTCTTCTCTAAAGGCCCATACCGCTTCAATCACCTTTAGGGTGTTTGGATGCATCAGAATAAAATACGGCGTAGATGCCATCATCATTGCGTGCAAGGTGAGTGCTTCGCTTTCCACAATGGTGCCGAATCCTTCTAGATCTCCCTCACGCAAGGCGTTTAAAAGTGCTGTTTGGTTGGTGTGCGCTTGTTGAAATCTTGCCGCTGCATACGGATGACCTTCCATGAGTTGGTGTCCCACTGTGGAACTTACTTTTTTCGTTCCCTTATCCACGAGCAGAATAGTGTCTTGAAACGATCTAAATATGGGGTCAATCTGGTCGTAAGCAACAGCAAATCGGTCGTTGCTTCCGGGTGTATTCTCATGTGTCCCCCATGCAGCCATGGGGCCATAGAGGGATCGTGATCCACTTCCGGAACCCAGTCGAGCTGCTTCACTGGCCTCTTCAAAGAAGTCGGTAATGGGCATCCCTAATGCCTCCTTTACGCTCATCAGGCAAAGTGATAAGGCGCTCATGCCTGATGCGCTCGAAGCGATCCCTGAACTGTGTGGAAAGCTGTTACTCGTATGTACTTCAAAATCCCAAGCACTTGTAAACGGAAATAGCTCTTTCGTACGCTCTAAAAATGTGTGGATTTTGGGAAGGAAGCTCGGCGCTTCTTCACCTTCTAGAAAAACCACTACCTGACCCGTACCTTGTGTGTACTTCAGAGTGGTTGTGGTCGCTGCTGCACTCAGCGTGAAGCTGATTGACGGGTTAGCAGGCAATTGGACAGGGTATTTACCCCAGTACTTCACTAGAGCAATATTTGACGGGCTTTTCCAGGTAACTTCTTTCATCCTCTACTCAAAGGAAATTCCGCTCACATTGTTCGCGCGGTCAATTTTTTTAATGAGACCCTGCAAGGTTTTCCCAGGTCCACATTCAACGAAATCTGTAGCGCCATCGGTCATCATCTCCTGAACGCTTTGTGTCCATCGTACTGGAGCTGTAAGCTGGTCGATCAAATTCTTTTTGATATCGGCAGGGCGCTGCACTGCTTTAGCGACGCTATTCTGGTAAACCGGACATACTGGGGTATTGAATTCGGTTGCTTCTATTGCAGCAGCGAGTTCAGCACGTGCGGGTTCCATTAATGGACTGTGAAAAGCGCCACCTACGGGCAGTACCAGTGCACGTTTCGCGCCTGCCTCAGTTGCTTTGGCGCAAGCCGTTTCAATGGCATTGAATTCCCCTGAAATGACCAATTGGCCTGGGCAATTGTAATTCGCAGCGACAACTATTCCGTCGACACTATCACAAATTTCTTCAACTGCCTCATCGCTCAAGCCTAGAATAGCGGCCATGGTTGAGGGTTTCGCTTCGCATGCTTTCTGCATGGCCATTGCACGTTTACTAACTAACGTAAGCGCATCCGTAAAACTCAGTGCGCCTGCTGCACACAATGCTGAAAATTCACCGAGGCTATGACCAGCAACCATATGAGGCTGGAAGTCATTACCCAACAGTTTAGCCATAATCACGCTCATCGTGAAAATAGCAGGTTGGGTCACCTTAGTTTGTTTGAGTTCTTCGGCATCCCCTTCGAACATAATTGTACTGAGTTCGAATCCTAATACACGGTCTGCAGTATCAAAGAGTTCTTTTGCTTCTTTATGGCTTTCGTAAAGATCCTTACCCATTCCTGGGTATTGGGCACCTTGGCCCGGAAATACATAGGCTTTTTTCATTCTCCGTAGTATTCTATAATGTTATTATGAGTTTCGGCCAATTGAATTTTATGCAATTCGGCTCCGTATTCTGCGACTTTAGGTGCTAAAATCTGCCAAAATTCATAGGCAATGATTTCAGCAGTAGGCTGTTTACCAGCCATGAAGTCGATATCTAAATTTAAATTCTTGTGATCGACCACATCTATTACGTGTTCTCGAACAATCTGCTTGAGGTCGAATAGGTTCATAACGAAACCCGTATCTGGATTGATTTCACCCCGGACCGTAACCTCCAACTCGAAATTATGACCGTGGTAATTCTCATTAGAACATTTTCCAAAAATGCGCTTATTGGTCGCGGCATCCCATTTGTTGTTCCAAAGTTTGTGCGCTGCACAAAAGTGTTCTTTTCGCTTGATGTAAATCATGCTTACTAAAGTTTAGGCAAAGATACGATAGGCATACTTTACACCGATTCTACGCTTTTGAAAGTTCTTCCCAATCATCATGGCGGTGAACAAAGTCTTGACAAGCCCTCATCAGCAAGGGATAGAGGGTTGAAAACCATTGCTCTAAATCTGCTAAACAGTCGTGTACAGGTCCTTCAAAAAAATGAACCAAAGGAGCTCCCCCGGGATGTCTGTGAGCAATACCGCGGGCAGCATTCAGCAGTCCTTTTATATCGTGGTAGCTGGAGAGCCAATGATGCTCCAGCAGGTGAGGGGCCATTGCAGCAGCCCTTCCTTTGAGCAGCATTTTGTGCTTAGAGATGTCCGACTCTGCGGAAGAAAGAAAGGCGTTTAGACTTTGTTGCTGCGACGAATCTTGAAGCAGCTTGAATTGATCCCAGTTCCGTTGGAGAAAATAATCTCCAAGCAGATCGAGTGCTACCGCTGAATATTTACCCGTATATGGTCGAATGCGCGCTTTTGCAACTTTGGTCAGGGGATGTTGGTCGGTGAAGTCGTCGATAAAGCGGTGGAGATCGATACCGAGTCGTTGTGCGGGTGTGGCAGTGGTTCGCCAGGCACTCCCTTTAAAACCATCGCCCGAAAAATTGAACACCCGCACTTCAGCGAGAGCAGGGCTGAGGTGCAGGTGTGCAGTAAAGTTCATGTATAAGCGTGCGCTGAAATGCAGCTGCGTTTAGGCGTTTTTGACCTCGAATTCGAAGGCTTCCATTACCGGATTGATCAAAAGCTTTTCACAAGCCTCTTTGACCAATGCTTCGGCCGCACTCTGATCAGCAGCTTCAACATCTAAGGTGAAGTGTTTGCCGATGCGAACGTTACTTAACGCATCTAAGCCGATATTTTTAAGATTAGCACTTACCGTTTTTCCTTGAGGATCCAAAAGCGCCTTCTGCGGCATAACATTGATTTCAGCAGTGAATTTCATTTCTGGTTATTTAATGGTGTTGCGCGCTGTTCTTTAAGGCGAAAGCGCTAATAATTGGTAGCAAAAATACGATAATTGACAAGGTCAATGCGCCAAAAAAAGGAATCATTATTACGAACATTCCAACAAGGATGTATTGGCCCCATTTTCGGTGTTTTGTTCCACCTCCTTTTAGACTCAGTACTTTGAATCCAGCATTTTGCCAGAAAACAGCATAGAATGCTAAAGCCACTAAGCCTAGATGCCAAAGTAGCAAGGTAGTGCCTTCAAACGTCATGATCCATTCCCAATTTTCCCATTGCCCCATCCAGCTCCAAAGCCCCAGAGCAAATAATGCATTTGCTGGTGTGGGCATTCCCGTGAAATCTTTATCGCCATCCTCTTTGAGGTTAAAAACACCCAAGCGGTAAATGCTAGAGGCCGTAACCAAGGCTCCGATAAGCATTGCCCAAGGTTGCGGCATGCGCGCGTAATCGGCTAAAATAGAACTCCAAATAAATCCGGACACTGCGCCAAAGGAAATGGCATCTGCGAGAGAATCCAGTTGTTTCCCCAATGCAGAGGAAGCACCCACTTTGCGTGCTGCCCAGCCGTCGAGGGCATCAAAGGTCGCTGCTGAAAGTAAGGCAATGACCAAGCCTGTCGAACTTGAATTGACAATAAAATAAATGGCCATCATTCCGCAGATGGCATTGGCTAGTGTTAAAAGATTCGGAATGTGTTTCATGCAGTGCAAAGATGCATTAATTTGCCGCTATGTCTTCAGTGAAAAAAACACCCATTACCATTTTAATGGCCCTGGCCCTGGTCTTACTGACTTTGGCTTGGTCTTTCCCCCACCTCGGGGTGTTGATTATTCCGGCCTTCGTCTTGCTTTTAGACATTTCAAAACGCTCGGGACCACGATTTTGGAGACTGTATTTAGTCACTGCTTTATGGAATGCAACCACAACCTACTGGATTGCAAATGCCCATCCTTTAGGAGTCGTTGCGACTGTAGGTATTAATGGTGCTCTTATGGCGTTTGCCCTGTGGTTCAGTGTACGCGCAGAAGAATTGCTGTGGCGATTCCCGTCTTTCAGATCAAAACGCGGGTTGCACGTGTTGCCGTTGCTTGCCTGCTGGATTTCTTTCGAGCAATTGCATGAATATTGGGGGTTGGCCTTTCCATGGCTGCATCTGGGCAACACCTTTAATGGCATGCCCTATTTGGTGCAGTGGTATCAATACGTGGGCACTACCGGCGGAACGGTATGGGTGTTGTTAGTGGCCTATACGCTGCATATGCAGGGAACCGCTTCTAAAAGGGCCCTTTGGCTATTTATTACTCCGGCCTTGTTGAGTTTGGTGCTTTGGTACATTCCACAAAATGAAGCTGTGAAACGCATTCGGGTTGCGGTCGTACAGCCCAATATCGATGCATATACAGAGAAATGGGACATGCCTGAGGCGACGCAAATTCAAAAAGTGGACCGATTACTTCAAACCCATCTTGGAGCGCAGCAGGTAGATCTGATCGTTCTGCCGGAAACGTTCTTACCGGAGGCGCGCGAGGAAACCAACTACGGCAACCGTCCCAACGACAGGCTACTTCATCAATTGCTAGATACTTACAGTAAAACAGCCATCTTTGGCGCAACTACCTACGACTTTCAGCAAACGCCGGATGTTTTTAATCGTCCCTACGGCGATAAATACTACACACTCTACAATACCGCATTGTTCCGAAATAGCGCGGCAGAAACGGCAATGTACCATAAGGGGAAGTTGGTGGTAGGCGGCGAGACCATGCCTTTTGTCCAATTACTGAAGCCTTACCTTGGTGATTGGGCTATTGAGCTCGGCGGAACTTCCGGAACCTTGGGTATTTCTGAGCGCCGAACGGTTTTCGAAGATGAACGAACAGGTCTCAAACTTGCACCAGTGATTTGCTGGGAGAATGAATTTTCAGATTACGCTACAGCCTATGCCCGTTCGGGAGCTAATCTCATTGCAGTCATTACGAACGATGGATGGTGGGGCAATACAGCAGGACACGTGCAGCACCTTCGGTTTTCTGGTCTGCGCGCCATCGAACAGGGCAAATATGTAGTGCGTAGTGCCAACACGGGCGTCTCCAGTGTCATTGATGAAAAAGGTCGCGTACTGCGAAGATTGGATTGGGATACGGAAGGCGTTATCGTAAGCGATGTACCGCTACTGGAAAACAAGACCTTGTATGTGAAGACGGGCAATTGGATAGGTAAAGTTGCCGTGGTCCTTCTTGCCTTGTTGGTTTTGACAATACTTTTTAGCAGATTTTTCCGATTAAAACCACGCTAAGCAATCCGCGTGTGTAACTTTGTTATTCCTAAAAACAAAATTCAATGAGTTCTTACGACGTAGTTGTAATAGGTTCTGGACCTGGAGGATATGTAAGTGCCATCCGTTGTGCCCAATTGGGTATGAAAACTGCACTGGTTGAAAAATATGCGACCCTAGGAGGTACGTGTCTTAACGTGGGGTGTATTCCGTCAAAAGCGTTACTAGATTCCTCTGAGCACTACCATGCGGCGGTTCATTCTTTTGAATCGCACGGTATCCAGATCGATCCTCCAAAAATTGACTTTGCAAAAATGATCGAGCGCAAAGCAGGTGTAGTAAGCACGACCTGTGACGGCATCGATTATTTGATGAATAAAAACAACATCGACGTACTTCGTGGGTTCGGGTCCTTAAAAGACAAAAACACTGTAGTTGTCGCCGGGGATGAAACGACTGAGGTGAGTGCAAAGCACATCATTTTGGCCACTGGATCTAAGCCGATCGAACTGCCGTTTGCGAAGTTCGACAAGGAGCGAGTGATTTCCTCAACAGAAGCTTTGAGCCTGAAAGAAATTCCAAAACACATGGTCGTTATCGGTGGTGGTGTGATCGGTTTGGAATTGGGTTCAGTGTATAAACGCCTCGGTGCTGAGGTGACCATCGTAGAATATGCACCAAGCATTATTCCTACCATGGACGGTGCTATGGGTAAAGAATTGATGCGCAGTTTGAAAAAAATTGGCATGAAATTCAGTTTATCCACGAAGGTGAGTAATGTATCGCGTGATGGAGATGTAGTGACGGTTACGGCTACAAACAAAAAGGGCGAAGAAGTGACCTTTGAAGGCGATTACTGTTTGGTGGCCGTAGGTCGCGGTGCGTACACGGCGAAATTGGGACTCGAGAACGTGGGTATTGCAACCGATGAGCGCGGACGCATTGCTGTAAACGATCATTTACAGACTGCCGTACCTAATATTTACGCCATTGGTGATGTTGTTCGTGGTGCTATGTTGGCCCACAAAGCAGAAGAGGAAGGTGTTTTCGTAGCGGAATCGATCGCAGGAGAGAAACCGCACATCAACTATAATCTTATCCCAGGTATCGTCTATACTTGGCCGGAGGTAGCAGCAGTTGGAAAAACGGAAGAGGAATTGAAAGAAGCTGGAGTTGCGTACAAAAGCGGTTCTTTCCCGATGCGTGCATTGGGTCGTTCGCGTGCTTCCGGAGATATCGACGGTGTAGTTAAAGTTTTGGCAGATCAAGCCACTGACGAAGTATTAGGTGTACATATTGTGGCGGCTCGTGCTGCAGACATCATTATGGAAGCAGTAACTGCTATGGAGTTCCGCGCTTCCGCTGAAGATATTGCGCGCATTTGCCACGGTCACCCTACCTACACTGAGGCGCTGAAAGAGGCGGCACTGGCTGCAACAGCGAACCGCGCCATTCACAGTTAATGAATAACGTATCGGCGCATAAAGTCGATCCGATTCTTTTAGAAAATCGGCTGTTGGAGTTATCCAGCAGTCGATCTTTTTTTGCCCTGTATACTTCACAGGGATACGCCAGCAAGTGGGGTGAATACGAACTGCTTTTTGCGTGGGGCGCGAAAGCTATTTTTGATACGACGGCCCTTAAAAATGGTGCATTAGACAGCGGTTGGCGTTTTGGATTTTTAGGGTACGAACTGCGTCATGAGTTTGAGCGTCTTTCAAAAGGCAATCCCGCCATAGGGCAATGGCCGGAAGCGCAATTTTTCGAGCCAGAAGTGGTCGGTACTTTAGATAGAGCAGGCACCTTAACGGTTTACGCGGATGAGCCTGAGGATGTTTTAGCGCTCGTTTTAGCCTCGGAAAAATCAAGAAAAGCAGGTAATACGACTTTGGATTTTCAACCTGTGGAAACACGGGAGTCCTATCTAGAAGCTGTCCGTAAACTCCAAGAACACATCCAGCGAGGCGATATTTACGAGGTAAACTACTGTACTGCATTCAAGGCTGAATATGAATCTTTAGATAGTGCGCAGTTGTTTCGACAAATGACGCAGGCTACGAAGGCGCCTTTTAGTGCCTTTGTGAAAATGGACCAATTGGAACTACTCTGCACCTCACCGGAGCGTTACATCCTGAAAAAAGGAGACCAATTGTGGTCACAACCCATCAAAGGCACCAACAGGAGGTTAGCTGAAAACAATCACGTGCAAGAGCGCTTGCTGGTAGCTGATGAAAAAGAGCGCGCAGAAAATGTCATGATTGTCGATCTCGTTCGAAACGATCTAAGCCGCGTGGCAGCCAAAGGGACCGTTCAAGTGGAAGAGCTTTTTGGAGTTTACCCGTTTAAAAACGTGAACCAAATGATCTCTACGGTGACCTGCAGAACTCGATCGGAAACGTCGAATTGGGAGATCATTAAGGCGACATTCCCTATGGGTTCAATGACGGGCGCACCCAAGATCAGCGCAATGGAATTAGCGGAACGCTATGAAAAGACGGAGCGAGGGATTTATTCGGGTGCTTTAGGGTACATCATGCCCAACGGTGATTTTGATTTCAATGTGGTCATTCGCAGTATCGCGCTCGATGCAAAGCAGGGGGTTGCTTCTGCGCATGTGGGTGGCGCAATTACGCTGCTGAGTATTCCCGAGCGCGAATACGAGGAATGTTTGCTGAAAGCGGAATCCCTTCTTCAAAGTGCGGCCGGTTCCGGTTCGAACCAATAGTTGTAATTTTAAGGCATGCACGCAAAGCTCCATTTTCTATGTTAGAGTTAAAGCCTGGATCTAAAGCGGTCTTGGGATTCAGTGGTGGCGTTGACTCTGTAGTCTTGAGCCAATTTCTGCTGGACCGTTACCACATCCGTCCCTATTTGTTGCATGTGAATTACGGGCTGCGCGAAGAATCGGACGAGGATGCGCGTTGGTGCCAGTGGTATGCGCAAGAATACCGATTCGAAATTGAAATTCTGACAGCAGATCCATCGAAACGATCAGGCGAAAATGTGCAGAATTGGGCCCGTAAGATGAGGTACAATTGGTTCAAAGAACGCGCGGAAGCCTTAGGTGCTGAATACGTGTTTACCGCCCATCATATGGACGATCGCAGAGAAACGTTTCTAATGAATGCGCTCCGTGGTTCGGGATTGATAGGCATCACAGGCATGAATAGTATCGAAATTATTCGTCCGCTGGCTCATATGGATAAAGCAGCCATTTTAGAGTATGCGAAAGCGCGCGAATTGCCTTGGCGTGAAGATGCATCGAACCAATCCTTAAAGTACACCCGCAATAAATTCAGAAACCAGCTTGCCCCCGTTTTGTACGAGGTAGAGCCCCGTTGGATGGGTGGCTTGAAAAAAACAATCGAAAACCTTGAGCGCGACCGCGATCTGTTGCTCGGCTTCATGTCGCAATGGAAAAGTGAATGGACCGAAACTTCCGGCGAGGAGGTCACAGTGAAAATGGGGCCTTGGGTGCAAAGCGAAGTAGGGCAGAACCTGTTGTATAAATTGGCCCAACAGATAGATTCCGGTTTCAACTTTGAGGAAGTCGGACATGTGCTCAGAGGCGAGGTGGGGCAAATGACCCGCGGCAGAAATTATATGTTGATTAAGGATCGAGAACTATTTTATCTGGTTCCATCCTACGAAAGGGATACGAAGGAATATATCGTCAGTACGTTCCAATCATTGGACCAATTGCCTTTTCAACTACAGCTTGAAAAGATCCCAAAATCGGCCTGTATTTTTGATGAGCAACGTGAATACCTCGGCGAATCTGCCATACAGTTTCCCTGGACGGTACGTCTATGGCGCCCTGGAGATGTTTTTCGCCCCTTAGGCATGAACGGTTCAAAGAAATTGTCCGATTATTTAAATAACCTCCGGCTGCCACGTCACCGCAAAGAACAGACCTATGTCGTACTCCAAAATGAGACGATCATTTGGGTTTTAGGCCACCGCATTGCAGAATCGGCCAAAGTTGGTGAAGGGGATAACTTCGCCTATCTTGCAACCCTTAAATAACCTAGATTACATGAAGCGTTTTTTATTCGCAGTTTTCACCCTATTGACCGTTGTCGCTACCGCGCAACCGAAGGCCGTAACCTGGTCTACTAGTATTGAGCACACCGAGGAATTTACCTTGCTCACTGTTCATGCTGCTATTGAGCCTGGATGGCATTTATACAGTCAGCACCTTGAAGATGGAGGCCCCATTCCAACATCATTTATGTTGGACAGTTCTTCTGCATTTACCGCAGTAGGAAATTGGGAAGAAGGGGAAGCTCATGTCGAATTTGATCCCAATTTTGATATGGATTTGGCCTATTTCTCGGAATCGGCCGACTTCACGATAAAACTCCAGCCGCATACTGAGGACTTCACTATCGAGGGCGAATTGGAGTTCATGGTGTGTAACGATGAGATGTGTCTACCGCCCACCTATGAGGATTTTAAAGCTACCGTTACAGGTGCTCCGGTGCCGTCCATCTGGAAAGGGATGGGTACGACCTTCTGGCTAGGGTTCTTGGGCGGTTTCGCTGCACTCATTATGCCGTGTATTTTCCCAATGATACCGCTAACCGTGAGTTTCTTCACCAAACAAAGCAAGACCAAGGCGGAAGGTATATTCAAGGCATCCATTTATGGAATAGGCATCATTGTTATTTATGTAGGATTAGGGCTTTTAGTGACGCTGCTTTTTGGAGCGGACAGTTTGAATAAAATGGCTACTAACCCGTGGTTTAATCTCGCATTCTTTGCTTTGTTTGTGGTTTTTGCCGCAAGTTTCTTTGGCGCTTTTGAAATTACCTTGCCTTCGAGCTGGGTGAACAAAGCGGACGATGCTTCGAACAAAGGAGGTATGGTCGGCATTTTCTTCATGGCGTTCACCTTGAGTTTGGTAAGTTTCTCTTGCACAGGACCAATTATAGGATCGCTCCTTGTTAAGGCTGCTTCCGGTGGATCTTTACTAGGCCCAGCCGTTGGTATGTTTGGTTTTGCCCTTGCGCTCGCCATTCCATTTACCCTCTTTGCAGCTTTCCCGGGCTGGTTAAATTCCCTGCCTTCTTCCGGAGGTTGGTTGAATACGGTGAAGGTGACCCTTGGGTTTTTAGAATTGGCTTTTGCCTTGAAGTTCTTATCTACCGCAGATATGGTCATGCAGTGGCATTTATTAGAGCGCGAATTGTTCCTTGCCATCTGGGTAGCTATTGCATTCGCAACAGCTTTCTATTTGCTCGGTGCGTTCCGTATGCCGTTAGACAGTCCCGTGCAGAGCATTGGCGTAAGCAGATTGTTTATTGCGTTGACCTTCCTAATCATGGGCTTTTACATGCTGCCAGGAATTTTCGGGGCTCCAGTGAAACTCATCGCCGGTTTCCCGCCGCCAGAGCATTATGCTGAGCAGCGAGGCGGTGCCTTTGCACAGCCAAACATCACAACAGTGGTATCCGGCGAACAGTCCAGTGTTCAGCCTGAATTGGGCGAACATTGTCCTAACGGTCTTCCTTGTTTCAACGACTACGAAGCCGGTTTAGCTTACGCAAAAGAAGTAGGTAAACCCATCATGATTGATTTCACCGGCTGGGGCTGTGTGAATTGCCGTAAAATGGAAGAAAATGTATGGGTGGACGAACGCGTTCATCAGCGTCTTCGCGACAACGTCGTATTGGTTTCATTGTATGTAGATGCGCGTCCTGAGTTACCCGCAGATGAGCAATACATCAGCGAAATTACGGGGCGTAAAATCAAGAACATAGGAAATAAATGGAGTGAATTCCAAGAGGTGAACTTTCAGGAAGTAAGCCAACCGCTTTATGTTATTTTAGGCCACGATAACCTCGAGCCTTTGGTCGAGAAAAATGCGTACAACCTCGATGTAGAAGCGTATATCGATTGGCTTGACCGCGGAGTCGCAGCATTCGAAAAATAAACTGCTTTAAAATATTTCTAACGCCCGGACAGAACCATCTGCTCCGGGCGTTGTCTTTTAGATATGGAAGCAACGCTAGAAGAACGGTACCGACTTCGTCAAGATCAGAAAGTTGTGGGCTATGCAAGGAAAATTGGCGGGCGCACGCTTTTCTATAGTCGCGACGGTTTTTGGTGGTCGGGTATTAAAATTGAACATAACCAAATCGATGAAAGCATCGGTATTTACGATATCGATCGTAAAATGCTTCATGAATGGGATATTGTGGAATACCGTCTAGAAGAGGACCGGGACCGATTAGGTGCCTTTCTTTGGTCTACAAAACGCAAGTGCTTCTGCATTGTAGATATTGAAGATTCAGAAATTGAGGTTCCCCTTTTTGTGGATGACCTGCAGTTATTTCAGCCGAATGACTTGCGATTCAAAGCATACCTCTTTGAAAACCCAGATTTAATGCAAGAGTTAGGTGTGAGAGACGAATGATAGCTATTTTAGCGGTTCAGTACTAACGCATCACAAGCACGATGAACACCAACTTTGTAGAAGAATTAAAATGGCGCGGCATGTTACACGATATCATGCCCGATACCGAAGCTCTACTGACCCAAGAAATGGTCAGTGGTTATATAGGTTTTGACCCAACCGCAGATTCTTTAGGAGTAGGAAACATGGTGCAGATCATGACGCTCGTTCATTTCCAGCGTGCGGGGCATAAGCCGATCGCTCTTGTGGGCGGCGCAACAGGCATGGTCGGTGATCCTTCAGGGAAAAGCGCAGAGCGTAATTTGCTTGATTTAGAGACGCTCAATCACAACCTTGAAAGTCAAAAAGCACAATTGGCTAAATTCTTAGACTTTGATTGCGGAGAGAACAGTGCCGAGATCGTCAATAATTATGATTGGTTCAAAGCGTTTGATTTTTTAGGGTTTATTCGCGATGTAGGGAAGCACATGAGTGTGAACTACATGATGGCGAAGGACAGCGTAAAAAACAGGTTAGAAACCGGTATGAGTTTTACCGAATTCTCCTACCAATTGATTCAAGGCTATGACTTCTACCACCTCTGGAAAAACCATGGCGTGAAGCTTCAAATGGGCGGTTCTGATCAGTGGGGGAACATCACTACAGGAACTGAGCTTATTCGTCGCTTGGGTCGCGGCTCGGCGCATGCGCTGACTACACCTTTAATCAAAAAAGCCGACGGTACTAAGTTTGGAAAATCAGAAGGTGGGAATGTTTGGTTGGATCCCAAACGCACGACACCCTATGCATTTTATCAGTTTTGGTTGAATGCAGCCGATTCTGATGCGGAGAACTATATAAAGATTTTCAGTATTAAATCGCGTGAGGTCATTGAGGCGCTCATCGCAGAACATGCCGAAGCTCCACACCAGCGTAAATTACAAAAAGCCTTGGCTGAAGAAATTACGGTACGGGTGCACAGTCAGGAGGATTTAGAAAATGCACAGGCTGCTTCAGAAATTCTGTTTGGTAAGGCAACAGAAGATCAACTACGCCGTTTAGATAACGATACTTTAATGAGCGTTTTTGAAGGTGTGCCGCAGCATGAATTACCGGCCACAGCACTTGAAGGCGGACTGGACATTGTCGATGCCTTAGCAGAAGTGACCACAATTTTCCCTTCGAAAGGCGAGGCTAGAAAAATGGTTCAAGGCAATGGCGTTGCCATCAATAAAACGAAAGTGACGGTGGATAAGCAGCTCACTTCAGAAGATGTAGTCGCTGGAAACCTGATTCTTGTCCAGAAAGGCAAGAAGAATTACTACCTCGTTCGCGTCATCTAAAGCGGTAGGTAATTAAATACGATATCGTCGATTTCTTTCAAGAAGCGATCGTTTGGGCGCTGAAAGAAGTAGAACGTGCCGTTTTCTCGCTTAGTACTTTCCTTCAGCTTCGCATATTCGAAGGGTTCACCTTTATTGACTAAGCAGTAAGGTAAGCCGCTGCGCACAATGAAGAGGGCTTGGAAATCCGGCTCTGAAGGATTTTCACTTCTATTGAGGTAAGCCCAACACTCGTAGTCATTGAACGACTGGTATTCCCATCCGTTTTTTTCAAACGCAGTTATTAAATCATCGTTTACCGCCCCGAGACGCTGTCCAGAGAAGTAACTTTCTAGAAAATTGGTGGGGAAACTCTTCCGTTCCAATTCTCTTCCTAAGACCTGCCCAGAAAGAATGACCTCATAGTATTTTGACATGCGGCGCGCTTTGCTTTCCCAAAGTGAATCTACCGGATAACTTGAATGCACGGTTCCCAAAGAGTCCTTTTTTGCACTTAAAAGCGGTGCTTCACTCATCACTCTTTTGTCCAATTCGTTCACGAAATCCTCGTGCACCCACGCGTGTACCGTGCCCTGATAATAACCGCCATTAAAATCCGTGGCGAAAATTCTTACGGAATCGCGCAAACTCAATGTCCCTTCTCCATGGGTAAAGTTTGCGGTGCGCCGCACCACTTGGGCATTGCTTAGGGTGCAAAGCGCGAGTAAGATAAAACAGTAGAAAGTATTTAATTTTCTCATAGACTAACCATTAGGTTACAGCCTCTTATTTCACTATTGTCGAGTCGGCCGTAGACTTCAAATGTACCATTTTCAAAAACCCTTCCTTGATCTGATAGTGCTAAAAATGCGCAGGTATGTTCGTTGGCTAGGTCAATAATTTGCAGCGCGCCGCGGCTCCCGTTTTGTTTCGGTATATCCAGAGGGTCGGCAATATCGCGCGTGTAGACGCGCATCCATGGAGGACAGCTAAATACATTTGAATCTTTCAAATACGCTTGGCTGAGCAGTTCCGTCATGCCGTATTCGCTATCGAGTGCGCTTACGGGGAAACTGTTTCTTAAAACGGCATGTACTTGTTCTCGAATCAATTCTTTTCTGCGTCCTTTCATCCCGCCGGTCTCCATAATATGGAGTTCAGGAAAGTGCAATTGCTGACCGATTTTAAATTCATCATTTGCAATTTTTTCGGCGAAATCGAGCAGAGCAAAGGTGACTCCCAATAAAAGCGTGGGTCGATGTTCCTTCTTCAAGCGTACCAACACCTCCATTAAATCGTTATGATTGTACAGATAGAATCCGCTTTCCTTCGATGTACTTTCCCTGATAAGGCCGGCTGCCATGTGGACTAAAGACGAACCTTCTCGTTCTAAATACGAAGGCAATAGCGCCAAGACGGTCCAATTCTCTATGGGGCCATATTCACGCTCAAAACCTGCCAGATAGACTTCATCATACTCAGCTAGAGATTTGACGTAATGTAAACTGGGTGTTCCTCCAGTCGTAGTAGAGGAGGAGAATATGGTTTCGGCTTCCCAGTCTCCGGTCTTAATCTCATGTCCTTTAAACTGCTCTACTGGAAAGAAAGGAATGGCTTCGAGACTGCGTACGTTCTTTGGGTTTCGGCGTAATAAGTCGCACCATTTGCGGTAACGCAAGTTTTTGGCATACTGCTGTTCAAACACAGCGAGTGCGTTTGATTCGAAATTGTCTTCTGATATGTGGTCGAGATACGGCATAAAAAAACCCGCGCCAGTAGCGCGGGTCTAAATTAGTTAATCGCAATCAGGTTAAAGCGAGTATCTGAAGCTCAATTTAAATGTTCGTCCCGGCGCCCAAGTGCTGAAGAACGGGGAGTGGCTATTATAGCTGCGGAAAATACGATCACGCGTATCGTCCATGATATTGTTTACGCCAAATCCTAGCTGGTATTGGCGATCCGCACCGAAGTTTTTCAAGAGGTTAAAGTTCAAGCTGTGGAACGGTACCTCAAAAACATCCGGGTTGTCCGCTACACCAACGATGTAGAGCTTTTCGCCTTGTACGTTGTAGAATAGACCGCCTTGCCATCCGTTCTTAGGATTGTTATAGCTCAATCCTGCATTGATCAGGTAAGGACTTTGCCCTTGCATGGCTCTGGTCTCACTAATGACTTCTCCGTCTCGAGCGGAAGCTACACGCGCAGCGAACTCTGAAGAATCTCTAGTCACAGAAGATAAGATGTAAGAGAAGTTAGAGTTCAGTTCTAGATGCTTCATGCCGATGAAACCTAGATTTTTACGAATCTCAAACTCTGCCCCAGCTACAGTTGCATTACCCACGTTTCTTGGCTGGAAATTAGACGGTGCGGCAGCAGAATACGCGACCAGTTCAATCGGATTTTCGAAGTATTTATAGAAACCCGATACTCCTATGGTTTGTCCGCCTTCGAAGAAATATTCGTAGCGGAAATCTAAATTACTGATGGTTGTGTTTACTAGATCAAGGTTACCGATGAACGTAATGCCCGTGAGGACATCTTCGATCTGCGCCGCACTCTTTTCTTTGAACGAAGGACGTGCGACGGTACGGAAGGCTCCTAAACGAAGATTTGAATTTTCGTTTACGCTATAAATGAGCGAGGCGGTAGGGAACAGGTTGAAGTTATTCAATACAGGCTCCCATTGGTAATTGATCCCCGTTCCAGGAGCAGCAGCCTCTTGCTGGTCTACACCGGTATAGAACTGATCGTAGCGCTCCATGCGAAGACCTACTACCATTTTTGTTAGTGGGTTCACGCTGAATTCCTCATGAATGTATCCCGCGAGATTGCTTTGGATACCCTGGTATGCGTTATTCGCTTCGTAGTTACCGCTGTAGTAGGTACCTGCATCCGTGATCACATTCCAGACAAAGTCCTCAGAGAGCAATTCATCTGCTTCACCGGTAAGTGGATTTAAATTTCCTAACGATTTCGCACGCAATTGGTAGCGTAAAATCTCGTAATCACGGTATTTGAAGGTGTAGCTTGCGCCGTATTTCATTTTCGCATCTCTTCCTCGAACTTCATGACTACGCGTAAAGTCTAATCTATTTGCAAGATTGAATTCATTCAATTCACGCCAAATACGATTCGGGAACCCCGTTTCTCCTGGAGCAATAGCAAAAGTATTGTCTTCGGTTCTGTAGGAAGTCGAACGGATGTCTTTATCTGCGATGCTACTAAAGGTCGGGGCAATACGCCAATCGATCTTTAGTTTATTGTCGTTGCGACTGTGTTGACCGTTGAATAAAGCAGAAGTGATGGAACGCTGCGAATATTCTAGGTTGTCTCGAGATCCAACAAACGAATTTTCAATGGACGAGGTCTCCTTGAATTTACCGGTACGACTTTCGCCGTTCTGTAAATGCATCACGGTAAAGCGGTACTTATCGTTGTCGTCTTTAATAGAGTAACCGAAAAGACCACTCATAAATACATTACTTATGGCTAAAGAACCCACTTGAGTGCGGTCCGCCTGAAGCGCATAATCTGTGGGCTGGTTTCCTTTACGGTAAAAGTTCTGCTCGTACATACGCGTACTGTCTCCACCAAGGGTGCCGTAGAAGGTAGTATTCGCTTTGTAGGAGAAGGATCCATTATAGCCGACCGTTTTCCCATTGTCTTTTTTTATTTGATTCCCACCGCTGATGCCCAGGGAGCCATTAAGCGGCATGGACTGCGCTTGTGCACCCAGAACAGGTTTAAATCCCTTCGTCAGTTCTGTGGTGATCGGGTCGTCCAGCGCAGGATTAGGAATTCCTTCATAGATGTAATTCTGAGGCAGCGGATTCGTACGGAAACCACTGTCGAATCCTAAGAAATCTGTTACTGAACCTTGGTGGCCTAAGCCTTGAATGAGATGCATTGCAGGATTGTAACTCAACGATGAGCTGATGTTCAATGTCTTTTTAGTTGGAAAATCGACCAATTCGATGTTGACTAAACCGCCCGAGAAATCTGCAGGTAAATCTGCTGTGAGCGTCTTGAGTACAACAATATTTTGTAAAATGTTCGTCGGAAAAATATCCATTTGAAGCGAGTTACGGTCCGGATCAAGCCCAGGAATATCCATACTCATTAATTGTGTCTTCGTATAGCGGTCTCCTAAACCGCGTACAAAAACATACTTTCCTCCTTGAATACTCACACCCGGTACGCGTGTTACTGCAGCTGCGGCGTTACCGTCACCAATACGCTTAAAATTCTGTGCGGAAATACCGTCCATAACGGTGGCAGACTTCTTTTTAACATCTAAAAGTGCGCTTTCCGTGTTACGCATCGCAGAGGCGGTTACTGTAACGGTCATCAGCTCGTTCGTCGTAGGTTTGAGACGTAAATTCTCAAAAGCTACCACCTCACCCGCAACTACTTTCACATCAGGAATGATTAGGGTAGTTAATCCAAGGAAGCTAATTTCTAGACTGTACGTCCCTGGGGCAAGGGATAATTCAAAATGTCCATCAAAATCAGTAAAGGCCACTGCACTTTCACTGGGGATTTGGGCATTTGCGTAAAACAATGGTTCATTTGTTTCATCTTCATAAACGGTACCTCTAATAATTCCGTTTTGAGCGGCTACTGCAGTGCTCAACAATAAAGCACAATAGATGGCGATTTTTTGAATCATTTCGTCTTCTGTTATTTGGTGCAAAACACTAAAAAAGGCCCGAGACGGATGTCTCGAGCCTTTTATCGTTATGTTAACTTTATGCAAAGTCAGTTTTGCTTAGAAAGCGCCTTTCATTGCTGCATAGGTCCAAGCTAATTTGCTTTCGTCAGCACCCACGGTAGGTGTGGTAACAGATGTAGCAAAATCAGAAGGATTCCAAGAAGTTACTTCACCTGACTTATCTAAGAATACATCAGCTAAAGTTGTACCGGCAGTGTACGAGCTTAAGTTGATTTCAATAGAAGAGAAGTTTAATAAAGCATTAGAGTAGTTGTAAGCACCTCCAGTTTCGTCGATCTCCCAATCACCAGCATCATCAAAGCCAGTAATGTAGATGTTCTCAACTGTACCCATGGCAGAATCACGGAAATCAGCGATTTCAGCAGCCATACCGTAGAGTGTACCGTTCTTAGCAGTGAACCCTGCTCCCATAGTACCTTCCGGTCCGTCTACTTCCATACCGTGATCTGAATCTGCACCTGCAACATATACAAAGTTGTCAATGGTTCCAGAGTACGCTTGGTCGATATCGTAAGCATCATCACCCTGTGCCCAAACTACGATGTTTGATGCATTTACAGAGCCACCAAAGAATTCAACGCCGTCATCAACGTTAGCTACTACTTCAATGTTATCTACTGTTGTACCAGATCCAACACCACCGAAAGTGATACCATTGATTTCGTTACCGTCACCGATCAATGTACCACCGTGGCGAACACTTACATATTCGATCATACCAGAGTTATCCGCAGCATCAGATCCACCATAGATGGCGTAAGGCTCATTTGCAGGAAGACCTTCGATCAGAGCAGTTGAAGCATCAGCTGAGATAGGGGCATAACCTAAAACAATCAATCCACCCCACAAACCTGCATCAGTTTCGTCGAGGTTCGTACCTGCAGTTTGACCGATCTGAATGTTATCAGCAATTGAAGTCATAATGATAGGCTGAGTTGCAGTTCCGCGAGCATCAAGGTAACCGCCTTGTGCAACAACAATCACAGAAGAGTTTGCTCCCTGTCCGTAACCTCCTTTGATGATTGTACCTGGCTCGATAGTTAAAGTATCTCCAGCAGCAACAATCACACGACCTTGAAGTTCGTAGATACGAGCAGCAGACCATTTTGCATCGCCAGTTTGACCTGAAACTACCACGTTGTTTGGTGTGGCAAAGGGACCTGTAAAGTCGTCATGATTTCCATTTTTTGCCGTAAGAGTCCAAGCAAAGTCAGCAGCAGTTGCGCCGTAAGTTGGCTCATTTACAACAGTACCGCCAGTAAAAGAAGTGCCTAGGAATTTATCTTGGAAGATAGAAACGGCAGACATGTTACCTGAAGTTAAGTGTGATGTATTGATTTCTACGTTAGAGAAATTCAATAGACCCATAGCATGGTTGTACGATGAAGTTGAGTCATCAATTTCAAAATCCGAAGAAGTTGAGAAACCAAAGAAGAATACGTTTTCTACGGAACCCATGGCACCATCACGGAAATCTGCGTATTCGCCGTTTCCACCTAATAAAGTACCATTTTTCAAAGTAAACGAACCTGTAGCGCTACCTTCAGGACCATCGATCTCAAGACCGTGGTCAGAATCGTCGCCTGCTACGTATACGAAGTTGTCAATAGTACCAGAGTAGGCTTGATCGATATCAAAGGCATCATCGCCTTGTGCAGTAACACTTACGTTTGTTGCGTTTACTGAACCACCGAAAAATTCAACACCATCATCCAATGTTGCAAATACTTCAATATTGCTTACAGTCGTTCCGTTACCAACACCACCAAAAGTGATACCATTGATTTCGTTACCATCACCAATCAACGTACCACCGTGGCGAACACTGATGTAAGTAATAGTACCTGAATTATCAGCGTCATCAGAACCACCGTAGATTGCCCATGGTTCGTTTGCCGGTAAACCTTCAATAAGTGCGGTAGCAGCATCCGCTGAGATAGTTGCTTTACCTAAAACGATCAAACCACCCCAAAGGCCTTTGTCTGTTTCGTCTAGGTTAGAACCGTTGCGTTGGCCTACATTGATGTTGTCTAAAACAGAAGTCATTACGATTGGGTTATCTGCAGTTCCCTGAGCATCCAACTTACCGCCTTGACCAACGATCAAACAAGAAGCGTTTGCACCATCACCTTCTTTACCTTTAATGATAGTTCCAGCTTCTACAGTGAGTGTTGCGCCATCGCCAACAACTACACGTCCATTAAGCACATAGATAGAGTCTGCACTCCATGTTTCGTTTGCAGTGATGACACCAGATTTGGTTACAATCACAGAAGGATCAACTGGCTCAGGATCTGTACCTCCGCCGTTACATGCGGCAAGTAATGAGGCAGCTGCCGCGAATGCCCAAAGTTTGTTCAGTTTCATTTTAAATGTCTTTTTGTTTCTGACACCACAAATGAAACACGCATATGTAAAGTTAAAATTAACCTGAGGTCAAGGAATCAAAATGCGCATATTAACCTTGTGTTAATTGCGTTAACTGACATAAATCGGGTTCAATAAGACTTATATTTACGAAACAATAAGGCAATTATCTTAGATACAAAGCCATGAAAGCAAAAGACATTACCATACTGCTCGTTGATGACGAACCGGATATTTTAGATTTTATTAGTTACAACTTGAAGGCCGAAGGGTATAAGGTTAAGACCGCTTCTAGTGGCCGTGAGGGGATAGAAAAGGCAAAGAAATACCGTCCTGAACTTATTTTGTTAGATGTAATGATACCTGAGATGGACGGTATTGAGGCATGTGAGCAGATTCGTAAAATCCCAGGGCTGGAGCACACCATCATTGCATTTTTGACAGCGCGTAATGAAGATTACAGCCAAGTGGCAGGTTTCGAAGTAGGCGCGGACGACTACATTGCAAAACCTGTGAAGCCTAAAGTTCTTATTTCTAGACTGAAGGCTCTTTTGCGTCGGAGACCTTCAGAATCGGATTCCACAGAGGAACGCACTACTTTAGGGGATATGGTGATCGATAAAGAGCAATACCATATTGAAATCAAAGGAAAAGTGGTGGAGTTGCCACGAAAAGAATTCGAATTACTCAGCCTGTTAACTTCTAAGTCTGGAAAGGTTTTTACACGGGAGGAAATTATGGATCGTATTTGGGGTACCGCGGTAATCGTAGGTGGACGGACCATTGATGTTCATGTTCGAAAATTACGTGAGAAGATAGGTGATGATCGCATCAAGACGATTAAAGGTGTTGGCTACAAATTTGAAGATTCAAATTCGTAGATTAACCGCATGAAAGTATTGCGGAACAACCTGACTTCACTGATCTCCTCCATTCTTGTATTACTGGTATGTGTTTTTTATAGGGACGTCCTCAGTTCTGCAGGTGTTCTAGTTATAACATTGATTTCGACTGTTTTTCTTTTTTCTTTTGAAGCCCTCGTTCGACGATACGCCCTCGAAAAGACCGTGGCCATCATGAAGGAACACGATCCGGCATTGTTTAAAGAGATTCCCGAATCCATAGAAGGAATGGAAGAAGAGATTGTGCTTTGGTCTAAAAAACAATCCGAATTTTTAGAGGATTATAAGAGTCGCGAGCAGTTTAGAAGAGAGTACGTAGGTAACATTAGCCATGAACTTAAAACGCCTATTTTTAGCATCCAAGGCTACGTGCATACCTTGTTGGATGGAGCCATTGATGATCCTAAGGTGGCAAAGCGATTTTTGAAGCGCGCTGCTAAATCCGTAGATCGTATGACGGAATTGGTCAAAGATTTGGAAGCCATTTCTAAGATTGAAAGCGGCTTGTATGAAATTCAATTGCGCCCTGTGGTGCTGCGTAATTTGATCGACGATTCTATGGAAGCATTGGAGTCTTTCATCGCAAAACACAAGGCTGAGGTAGAAGTAGTTTGGGAAGTAAAGCGAGATGTTCAAGTCGTTTGCGATTCTGCTCGAATGGAGCAGGTGCTGGATAACTTGATCGTCAATGCAATAAAATACAGTCCTGTTGGGTCTTCAGTTATTGTTGTGATACGTGAGAAAAATAATAGGGTATACATAGATGTTCGCGATCATGGTTTTGGTATTCCCGATGGAGATTTAGCGCGAATTTTCGAGCGATTTTACCGCGTTGATAAGGCTCGAGCAAGGAGTGAAGGAGGTTCTGGTTTGGGACTGTCTATTGTAAAGCATATTGTAGAGGCACACGGTGAGGAAATCACGGTAAGTTCTAAAGAACGTGTGGGCTCCGTGTTTACTTTTTCACTGGCCAAAGTGAAGCGATAAATCGTGTAAAACCTTTCTATTTAAATTGGGAACTGCATGGTGCGGTAGTTAAATTTGAGGTAAACCTTGAATACCATGGAGTGGACCCCTGAATTGATGGAAAAGCTTGCTGCATTGCGCGGTAAGATCGAAAGCACTGGCCAAGATTTTGAGACGTACGTTGACGGTTGGCAGCGTGCGCAGTTCAAAAATTATTGGGATTATATCCAATTAGAAACTCTTTTGAGCCTGCAACGCCCCGTTACAGATGTACAGGACGAACCCATCTTTATCATTTACCATCAAATCACCGAGCTGTATTTCAAACTTGCGCGCATTGAAATAGATGCAATCGCTTCTGCCGAAGTTTTAGAAGTGAGTGATTTTAAGGAGCGTTTAGATCGTTTAAACCGCTATTTTGGTGCACTTCGTAGCAGTTTCGGTGTGATGGAACACGGTATGAAAAAGTCCGAGTTTTTGGCGTTTCGAGATGCATTAGCACCGGCTTCCGGTTTTCAAAGCGCACAATACCGTATGATAGAACTGGGTTGCGCACCGGTGATCAATATCGTTGCAGAATCGAAGCGTGAAGAATTACGCCGTTCCTCTGTTGAAGAGCAGATGGAAGCTATTTATTGGCGTGATGGTGCTAAAATTGAATCTACAGGACAGCCGGCCTATACAGCTGTTCAATTCATTGAAAAGTATTGGGATGATTTTCTATTTGCTGCTGAAGCTTATGAACACTGTAATATTTGGGAACGCTTTTGTGAATTAAAACGCAGTGGGCTCAGTGATGACGAATTGCTAAGTCTCGAGAACGCCCTGCGTTTATTGGATTTAAATGTCAATGTGAATTGGCCTTTACAGCATTATAAAACGGCCGTACGCTATTTGTCTAAAAAGCCTATTGACATTGCTGCGACGGGTGGGACGAATTGGCAGAAATACCTGCCTCCGAGATTCCAGCGCCGTATTTTCTATCCCGAACTGTGGACGGCGACCCAACGTGCCGAATGGGGTAAAAGCTGGGTTGAAGAAGTATTAAGAGAAATAGAAGCAGTTAAATGAGTTTGAAAAAGAATGCCTGGATCGCGATAGCGGCGCTTTTTGTTTTGCTCATTATTTGGGTTATTTCTTCGAAAAATGAACGGGTAACCGTCCTTGAAGAACACGAAGAGGTGCCTGAAATCGTTGAGCCTAGGGTGGTTTTGACCTTGCCTGCCGATACATTGCGCTTCGAAAAGCATACTATAGCATCCGGCGAAAGCTTTGGTGCTCTTTTGGGCAAACGAGGCATAGGCACCGCTCAGATTTATAAAATTGCCGCCGCCGTTGAGGACGATTTTAATGTCCGCCGTATTCGCGCCGGCGTTGAAGTTCAATTCGCCACTGGGGACAGTGCGCTTTTTCCTACCTATTTTATCTACCCAGAAAGTAAATATGAGTATTGGATCATTGGTCTTCAAGATTCCATTTACGCGAAAAAGGTAGAAAAGGAGCGCGAGGTGCGCCGGAGAGCCATTTCCGGAACCATAGATGATGCTCTTTATTTAAGTGTGGGACGCTCTGGTGGAACTCAAGCGCTTGCCATGTCGTTGGTAGAGGTATATGCATGGACCATTGATTTCTTCCGTCTTCAAAAGGGGGATGCCTTTAGTGTTATTTACGAAGAAGAGTATGTAGACGATACGGTTTATGTGGGGCTTAAAAACATCATCGCTGCAAATCTGACGCATATGGGAAATGATTTTTATTCCTTTCCATATGAAAATGAATTGGGCTTTAACGACTACTACGATGAGGAAGGACGGAGCTTAAGAAAAACCTTTCTTCGCGCACCACTGAATTTTACGCGCATTTCTTCGCGGTATTCCGGTCGCCGATTTCATCCTGTACAAAAACGTTGGAAGGCACACCTAGGAACAGATTATGCTGCGCCAACGGGAACGCCTATTATGACGACTGCTGACGGTGTTATTATTGCCGCCCAGTATACATCTGCCAATGGGAATTATGTGAAGGTTCGTCACAACAGCACCTACACCACTCAATACCTACACATGAGTAAAATCAAGCCGGGTATTAAAAATGGCGTGCGCGTAAAACAGGGCGATGTCATCGGGTATGTAGGTTCTACGGGCTTAGCAACCGGTCCGCACGTATGTTACCGCTTTTGGGTAAATGGAAAGCAGGTAGATCCGTACCAGCAGAAGTTACCTGATGCCAAGCCGCTTGAAGACGATCGAATGGAAGCCTACAAGTCGTACATGTCTAAACTGAAAAAAGAATTGGACTCACTTACCCAATAACGATATTGATAATACGTCCAGGTACGACAATCATTTTGCGTATTTGCTTCTCACCAATCTGTTCTGAGGTCCGAGGGTCTTCGAGAACTGCTTTTTCAATGGCATCTTTATCCATGTCCAGCGGTAATTCTAATTGGAAACGTACTTTTCCATTGAAAGAAACCGGGTAATTCTTACTGCTTTCGATTAAATAACTTTCGTTGTGCTGCGGGTAAGACGCGTGGGTCACAGAACCTGTGCCGCCTAATTTTTCCCAAAGCTCTTCTGCTAAATGTGGTGCAAACGGCGCGATGAGTCGAACTAGAGGTTCAAGTACTTCTTTATTATTCGCCTTTAACTCCGTCAATTCATTCGTAGCGATCATGAAAGCACTCACCGAAGTATTGAAACTGAAGTTTTCAATATCCTCGCCGACCTTTTTAATACAGGTATGTGCTGCTTTGAGCGCTTTTTTATCTGCAGGGGCATCGCTTACCGCAAAGGTGCCGTCCCTGTGAAAGAGCTTCCAGAATTTACGTTGGAATCCCGCGACACCACTTAATCCCTGAGTATTCCATGGTTTACTCTGTTCAATGGGTCCTAGGAACATTTCATACATTCGGAGTACGTCGGCGCCATATTTTAAGACAATTTCGTCGGGATTTGTCACATTGAATTTCGATTTGGACATTTTTTCCACCTCCCTGCTGCAGATGTACTTCCCTTCTTCTAAAATGAATTCTGCACTCTTGTATTCTTCACGCCAATTTTTAAACGCTTCCACATCCAATTCATCGCCTTGTAAGAAACTTACATCCGCATGCAGTGGATGCGTTTCGTACTGGTCTTTTAAGCCTGCGCTTACGAACGTATTTGTGCCATTGATGCGATGCACAAAGGCACTGATGCCCTGAATCATCCCCTGATTGATGAGTTTTTTAAACGGCTCATCAAAAGTAATATGGCCTAAATCATACAACGCTTTTGTCCAAAACCTGGAGTAGAGCAGATGGCCGGTAGCGTGTTCAGAGCCGCCCACATAAAGATCGACCTGATTCCAGTACGCTACAGTTGACGCACCTGCAAATTTGTTCTCATTGTGAGCGTCCATATAACGCAAGAAGTACCAGGAAGATCCTGCCCAACCGGGCATGGTAGTGGTTTCTAGAGGGTATCCGTTGTACGTCCAATTTTCCGCTCGGGCCAATGGCGGTTCCCCATCTTCAGTAGGTAGGTAAGCATCCACTGCGGGCAATGTCAATGGAAGATCTTCGAGCGGTAGTGTTTTTGGAATCCCATTTTCGTAAAATACAGGAATGGGCTCGCCCCAGTAGCGTTGGCGGCCAAAGATGGCATCACGCAGTTTAAACTGTGTAGCGCCTTTTCCGTAGCCAATTTCTTCTAAATGTTCAATCATTTTTCCCTTCGCGTCCATGCAATCCATGCCGTCGAGAAATCCTGAATTCACCATTTTACCCGATTTCGCATCGTAGCTCTCCTTTGTAATATCACCTCCTTCAACTACTTCCACGATAGGAAGGTCAAAGTGCTTAGCAAAGGCATGGTCTCTGCTGTCGTGCGCGGGCACAGCCATCACCGCCCCTGTTCCATAGCTGGCTAATACATAATCGCCAATCCAAATAGGCACTTGTGCTTTTGTGATCGGATGAAGTGCATAGGCACCGGTAAAACAGCCGCTGATGGTTTTTGTATCTGCCATGCGATCGCGCTCACTGCGCGAGGCGGCTATTTCTTTATAGGCTGCTATGGCCTCGCTGCGCTCGGCCGTAGTAATAGTGTCGACCAATTCGTGCTCAGGTGCTAGTGTTAAAAAAGTGGCACCATAAAGCGTATCGGGACGGGTCGAAAAAACCTCAATCTGTCCAGGGTGGTCTTTAATGTCAAAAAACAGTGCGGCTCCTACAGACTTACCGATCCAATTACGCTGCGTCTCTTTCAATGCGTTGCTCCAGTCAATACGTTCCAGTCCCTCTAGAAGGCGGTCTGCAAATGCGGTAATGCGCATGGACCACTGCATCATTTTTTTCTGAACTACCGGATGGCCGCCTCTTTCACTTACACCGTCTTTTACTTCATCATTGGCCAGTACGGTGCCCAATGCCGGACACCAGTTTACGTTACTTTCGCTGCGGTAGGCCAAGCGGTAGTTTAAGAGTACCTCAGAACGGTCTTTTTCGTTCAAGCCCTTCCATTGCGCCGCGGTAAGCGCGATAGTTTCGGTTTCTGCAGCCTGCAGCCCCTTAGTCCCGTGTTCGTTTAAATGCTGAATGAGGGAATCAATGTGACGGCTTTTTCCGCTGGAATGGTCATACCAAGCGTCAAAAAGTTGAATAAAAATCCACTGTGTCCATTTGTAATACGACGGATCGGTGGTTTTAAATTCACGCGACCAGTCCAAACCAAAACCAATGTTGTCCAATTGCTCGCGGTAGCGGGCCGTGTTGATTGCGGTGGTTTTTTCCGGGTGTTGGCCGGTTTGAATGGCGTATTGTTCAGCTGGAAGGCCGAAGGCATCATAGCCCATTGGATGCAGTACATTGAAACCTTTTTGCTTTTTGTAGCGGCCGTAAATGTCTGAGGCTATGTATCCTAGCGGATGTCCTACGTGCAATCCTGCACCTGAAGGATAGGGGAACATGTCCAACACGTAAAACTTGGGTTGGTCACTCGAGTTTGGAGCATGATAGGTGCCGTTTTCGGCCCAAATCTGCTGCCATTTTTTATCTATTTCGTTGTGGTTGTACTCCATAGCGTTAAAGAAGTGTTGAACATGCGCGAAATTAGTGAATGCGCCGCTAGATTTACTATTTTCGCTGCAATGAGTTCCAAAGAACAAAAATTCACTTCTTCGCGCGTTCGGTCGTCGTACCTGTCCGTTGTCGTTTCCATGACCCTCGTCTTGTTTGTACTCGGCGTTTTGGGTTCGCTAGTATTTTCTGCAAAGGCATTGGCCCAGGCTGTACGAGAAAACTTCACGTTCACCTTGGTATTGGATGAATCGGTTCCAGAAGAAGAGTTGCGGACCTTGGTAAAATCACAGCAGTTAGCGGACTATGCCAAAAGTGCCGAATTGGTTACAAAAGAGGAAGCTGCCGCGGCACTTCAGGCGGATTTGGGTGAAGATTTTGTGGAATTCTTAGGATACAATCCACTCTCAAATACAGTGGACTTGCATTTGAACGGCACGTTTGTGGCTTCGGGTAACCTCGAAGAACTTCGGGAAACGCTCCTAAAAGATCCGTATATCGACGATGTACTTTACGATCCTGACCTTATTACGCTCGTGAATCAAAACATTGAAAAAATCAGTTGGGTACTGGGTGGCGCAGTTTTCGTTTTGCTGCTGGTTGCCTTGGCTTTGATCAATTCAAGCATACGACTGACCATTTACTCGAAGCGCTTCCTGTTAAAGACCATGCAATTGGTCGGGGCAACTTCGGCGTTTATCAGAAGGCCGTATCTTTTGAATAGTTTATTTTTAGGCGTGCTGAGTGCTGTATTGAGCATGGGATTGCTCCTGGCCTTAGGTAGGGCGCTGGGAACGTACTTCCCTGCCCTGTTAGCACTCTTCGAACGTCAAACTATTGTGGTAGTATTTGCTGCCTTATTGTGTATAGGCTTGCTAGTGCCTGGAGTTTCCACTGCCATTGCGATCCGTAAATATTTGAAATTAAGAACGAACGAATTATACTATTGACCATGGAAAATAAAGATACTTTCCTTTTTGACCGCAGAAAATATATCGTACTGATCGCTGGATTGGTCATGCTTGCTATCGGGTTTGCATTAATGCTCGGTGGCGGCGCAGAAGCGCAGGATGAATTCAACGAAGAGATTTTCGGCACGCAGCGGATCGGCGTTGCACCATGGTTCATTTTTATTGGATTATTGTTGCCTATCGCAGCAATTATGATGAAGAAAAAGGAAGATTAATTTTTCGATATGACGCCAATTCAAGCCTTAATTCTCGGCCTAATTCAAGGCCTCACGGAATTCTTGCCAGTAAGTTCTTCGGGTCACCTTGAAATAGGAAAAGCACTTTTTGGTCTCGAGATGTCCGGCGCACAAAGTCTGACGTTTGATGTTGTTGTTCACGCTGGAACGGCACTGTCTACCATCGTCGTTTTTCGGAAGGACATTGCTGAAATTATCACTGGGTTATTGAAATTCAAATGGAATGCGGAGACAAAATTTGCGAGTTTCGTTTTGATTTCAATGGTTCCGGCAGCTTTTATAGGATTAGTTTTCGAAGAAGAGATCGGCGCACTATTTGAGGGCCAATTACTTTTGATCGGTGCAATGTTAGCGCTCACGGGATTGTTGCTTTTTCTTGCGGACCGTGCTAAGGAAACGCGTAAAAGTGTACAGGGAATTGATGCCTTCGTGGTTGGATTGGCTCAAGCAGTGGCCATCTTGCCGGGAATCTCTCGCAGTGGTGCAACCATTTCTACCTCTGTTTTGCTCGGTATAGATCGTGCAAAGGCTGCACGATTCTCTTTTCTAATGGTGCTTCCCATAATCCTGGGTAAAGCATTTTTAGATGCAAAAGATATTGTCGCAGGAGAGACTATGGGCGAAGAAGTCAGCGGTGCCGTTTTAATTATTGGTTTATTGGCTGCTTTCCTTAGTGGAGTTGTAGCATGTAATTGGATGGTGGCGCTTGTGAAGCGGAGCCAATTGAAATATTTCTCTTACTACTGTTTCGCGGTGGCTGCCATCGTTTTGATCAGTCAACTCGCCTAAGCTTTGACTAAAGCATCGATATTGGCCGGGGAAGTCCTACTGGTGGACAAACCTCTCGAGTGGACCAGCTTTCAAGCGGTCGCGAAGATTCGTTTTACCCTTCAAAAAGAATTGGGTCTTAAAAAGCTTAAAGTAGGACATGCTGGTACGCTCGATCCCCTTGCGACGGGGTTGCTTATCATTTGTGTCGGTAAAAAGACCAAAGAGATTGCCAGTTTCATGGGACAGGAGAAGGAGTATATTGCTGAAATCACTTTTGGCGGTACCACACCTTCGTATGATTTAGAAAGTGAAATTGATGCCATCTATCCAACCGAGCATATTACTGCTGCCGCAATAACAGAGATACTTCCTCAGTTTCAGGGAGAAATTCAGCAATATCCACCCATCTTTTCAGCCATCAAACAAGGAGGTGTCCGCATGTACGAAAAAGCGCGTGCTGGCGAAGAAGTGATTGTGGAGCCGCGTACGGTTCAAATTGATGAACTAGAAATTTTATCTTTTTCAGATCATGTACTAAAGCTACGTGTGCTTTGCGGTAAAGGAACGTACATCCGCTCTTTAGCGCACGACCTAGGCAAGGCACTGCATTCTGGGGCGCATTTGAGTGCTTTACGTAGAACGAAAATCGGGTCCTTCACTGCCGATGGCGCAAAGAACCCGATGGAATGGTCTGCGTATTTTAAGTCCTCCTTGGAAGGCTAGTCTAAATAGTTGCTTTTCCAGAGATTCGCATTGAAATTTTTCATTCTGCTAAAGCCGTACAGTGCAGTCATCGCACCCGTTGAAAAGACCATCCAAAAGAAGAAGATTACACGAAGGTGTAGTATGGTTCCTGTGTCTTTCGGTCCTCGAATTAGGCTTTCTGGAAAGAGTAGAGCTACTGCCAAACAAAATCCAAAGACGGTCTTCATTAGGCTTTCAAAATCTCTGAATGGATACACTAAAGCTTTACGTAATGGGTGCAAGTCGTTACCCCATTTGGCCAGCAGGTAATGATAGCCGCCGCCCATAGGGACGAAAAGCAAGGGGTCCTTGTCTTTTTCAGCCAATTTGAACATGCCGGCAGGTGCAATCATTTTGAATCCTTTAATCTCACGGCCTTGTGCAGCTTCAAAATCCTTGACTGCATCTAAGGCTTCTGCTGGGAAGGTTCCGTTGAAGTGTTTGGAATCTAAGAAGCGAAGACGGTAGTCAACGCATAGTTTTTTGATGTCCGAGATGTGGTAAATTCGTTCCGTTTCAAGGGCATCAAAGTTCAACGACTCCAGGTCGCCGGTCGATTCAAAGAGGTTTTCCAAAATGCGGGCTCCATCAGAAGGCGCGTTAAGCAAAGTTTTGAATCCGTCCAGCACGTCCAGATGTGCTGAAGTTTCGTTTTTCGAGCGCTGATCGCTCAACTTTTGGTGTAGATTAACTCCCATAAAAATATGTTTGAATGCGTGCGTTCAATCCATGTGTGGCGAGTAGGTTTAACAAATGTCGGTATTGCATTGTTTAAAATCAATTGGTTCTCATAAAACTTGACAAGGGGGGTGTCGAAATCGTATCTTTGCCGTTCTCTTAATATTAATTTTTCAAAGCCCGTAAGCTATGAAAATGAAACTCTCACACTTTGCCTATGACCTTCCAAAGGAGCTTATAGCGCAAGAACCCACAATTCACCGCGATGATAGTCGCTTAATGGTCGTACACAAAGACACCGGTGAAATCGAACACAAGCACTTTCATGAAGTCATCGATTATTTCGACGATGGCGACGTAATGGTCCTCAACAACACCAAAGTTTTTCCTGCTAGAATGTGGGGAAACAAGGAGAAAACCGGTGCGCGCATCGAAGTTTTCCTACTTCGTGAGTTGAATTCAGAGAGCCGTTTGTGGGATGTGCTGGTAGATCCAGCACGTAAAATTAGAATCGGCAACAAATTGTACTTTGGCGACGACGACTCTTTAGTTGCTGAGGTTATTGACAATACAACATCTCGCGGGAGAACACTGCGCTTCCTCTTTGACGGTAGCTATGAAGAGTTCCGCGCGAAATTGAAGGAAATGGGGGAAACGCCCTTGCCTAAATACATCGATCGCGAGCCGACAGAAGAAGACGGCGAACGTTACCAAACCATCTTTGCAAAGGTTGAAGGTGCGGTTGCTGCGCCTGTAGCCGGACTGCATTTCTCTAAACACCTGATGAAGCGTTTGGAAATTAAGGGTGTTCATTTGCCGGAATTGACCCACCACGTAGGTCTGGGTACCTTCCGTCCGGTTGAGGTGGAAGATTTGAGCAAACACAAGATGGATAGCGAGCAGTATTTCTTGCCTCAAAGCACGGCAGATACTATTAACACGGCCTTAGCAGAAAAACGTAGGGTATGTGCTATTGGGACGACGACCGTTCGTACCATCGAGAGCTCGTTAACCACAGGCGGCCGCGTAACCGGTAGTGAAGGTTGGACCAACAAATTCATTTTCCCTCCTTATGAAATACAAGTGCCTGATGCGATGGTGACCAACTTCCATCCTCCTGGCTCGACTTTATTAATGATGAACAGCGCAATGTTGGGTCACGACCTTGCCATGCACGCGATCAACGAAGCAATAAAGGAGAAATACCGTTTCCTCGCTTTCGGAGATGCCATGTTGATCATCTAATCGACAGATTGAAATACGTAATTAAGGCCCTGCAGTAGCTACTGTGGGGCTTTTTATTGTGCAGTGGTGAAGGCGTGTAAATAGCTTGAGGCAACATGTTCCCAATTAAAATGTGCCGAAATTCGCTCGCGAGATAGACGGGACTGTTCCTCCCGGATTGCATTAGATGGACGTTGTGTTAACAATAGGGCCAACGCTTCTTCGTCTTTCCATAAAGCGCCAAGTCCTCCTAAAACACTTGCGTTAAATGGATTCTCATGAGCCAATACCATAGCACCTGCCCCCATGGCCTCGAGCAGGGCAGGGTTGGTGCCGCCTACGCTGTGTCCGTGCAGATAAAATGTTGCACGCGTACGAAGGGCATTAAGTAGGGTTTTATCGTAAATGGTGCCCGCGTAAATAATGTTGGCTTCGGGAAAGGTGGCTTTAAGTTTACGACCGTAGCGTGTCGTGTAATCACCAACGGTTACGAGTGTTTCCCCCGTGCTCGCTGCAGCATCTAGAATTTCAAATACGTGATTATCCGGCTGTATACGTCCAATATGGAGGTGGAAGTTATCTGTGGGTAAGTCGTTGCGTTGTAAAATCTCGATGGCATCGGTAGGTTCTTCTACAATTTCACTTCCGTAAGCGATAGTAGATGTGGGTACTTTGTATTTGCTGAGGTATTTGGCAATCTCTGGATTGTCAGCAATTAAAAGTTTTGAACGCTTCGCGGCTCGTCGCTCGCTCCATTGTAAGAAAATAGATAGTGGCCCGGCATATTTGGCTCTTTGGTGCTCTAAACCGTCCATATTCGTAACCGTTTTATGCTTCGGCCAGAAAAAGGACCAAATCCCACTGGTAGTGTAGCCTAATTGAAGAATGACGTCGAAATTCTTTCTTCGCGCGTCGATGATGCACAACAAATCGTAAATAAATTGGCCCGCAAGTCCTAGGGGCTTTTCTGGATTGAAAATGTAACGAATCTGTACCCCTTTGAATTCAGAGACCTTCTCCGGGTGATTGCTAATGGTGTAGACCACTACTTCGTGTCCCGCTTTTACCCATAACGGTGCGGTGTGTGCGGCCATTTCTTCAAAGCCTCCGTATCGGTTTGGAATCCCTCTGGATCCTAGCACTGCAATCTTCACTCGTTAAAAGTAGGATATTTCTTCCGTCTCTCTTAGTTTAATAAGTACCCCGTTAATGAAAATCCAATAGACATGGAAAAACAATCCTTTTTTGAAGCATCGCGGCAGTGGTCGCAGGCAAAGTTATTGAGCTACATTTTGAATGCTGGTGCCCGATTTCAGGGCGTCGATGAGCTGGAATCCTCATTAAATGAATACTTTTTAGATTTTAATCGAATCCTTCAAGTGGATGAAGATGCCTTGAGGGAAATTAAAGGGATTGGACCTACAAAGGCAAAACAAATCATGGCCGTTTTAGCCTTGCATCAAGCGTGGAGTGCACCCAAGCCACTTAAAGAGGTGATTCGGAAAAGTGCGGATGCGTATCAGCATTTTAAAAGTCTAGAATTTCCGGCGCACGAAGAGTTTCATGTTTTGTATTTAAACCGAGCGCACGCCCCATTGGCGCGACACCAATTGTTCAAGGGAGGATTGACGGGTACCGTAACAGATGTGCGTTTAATTCTAAAACGGGCGTTGCATTGGAATGCGACAGCAATCATTGTCGCCCACAATCACCCGAGTGGATCGTTGCAACCCAGTGAAAATGATAAGCGGATGACACGAAAATTAAGTGCTGCTGCAGATACTTTAGATATCAAGTTGCTGGACCACTTAATTGTGGCCGGTAGTGGCTACTTTAGCTTTTCAGATCAGGGATTATTGTAATGGGAGCATTGGCCTACAGTCAGCGATGGGTTGCATTTTTTAAGAAGTACGACCATTGGCGCTATTTTTTTGCGGAGTGGAATAAAATCGTGTACTTAAAATCGTACCGCAAGCACCACAACACGGGTGCTCTTGAAAAGTCCCTGCATCACGGTATACGCTGGCTTATTCATAGCATCTCTAGGGGTACCGATCGCGGATCGGGAACCTACTACCATCACAGCGGTTGGACGTCATCGTATCCTGAAACTACAGGCTATATCATTCCGACACTAGTACGCT
>Ga0209137_1000345_pt1 | contig 50779 bp, 51 predicted proteins | sample SaaInl5LU_22_DNA_FD_184642 | JGI IMG/M metagenome (GOLD analysis project Ga0209137, IMG submission 184642) | Marine microbial communities from expanding oxygen minimum zones in the Saanich Inlet - ESP_105LU_22_DNA (SPAdes) (version 2) | ecosystem: Environmental > Aquatic > Marine > Intertidal... | reverse complement strand
TTCTTTCAACTGATCAATCTTGCCTTTTAGCTGATCGATGAAAGCGTGACCTGCCTGAATGCTTGCTTCATCAGCACCTTCAACTGCAAAGTCTTCAAATGGGGATTGTGAGATGTATTTCATCTTAATATCTTGTTGCTTCTTTTCCTTTGCAATACGGTGCAAGAAAGCATACCAAGAAATTTGAGTGAAATACGAAAACGCATTAGGCATACCCGTACGTGTAGGTGCATTAATATTATAGTTATTAATTGCTTTAAGACAATTTTCAACAGCATCCATTACCATCTCATCTCGGTATGTGTATCTGATGAAATTTGCCCTGTGTGAAAGTCCTTCAGCGATTCGTAGAAATGACTGTGCAATGTAGTTAGTCACCTTCGGAATCTCTGTTCCAGCTTCCTTTGCTTCAGTTACACTCTTGACATAGTCAACGACTGCAAATGAAAACTCTTTATTATTAACGTAGTGTGGTCTATCTTTAGGTTTCATATTATATTCCTAGCATATATTACTGATTATACATCAGCTCTTAGGGTAAGTAAATCAAATTATTTTAATGATATGCGCATTTTTATGTGTACATATCTGGTAATGTGTGTATAATAGAAGTATTACTTCTGGGGGTGGAGAGGTATACTATTAATGTAGTTTATTCTTCGGCTTGAACTTTAAGACTTTATCATCTTGCGGGTCATCATCTTCCGGTTCCGCTAATGGATCTTCGTCTTCTTCGATACTTCCTTCGTCAAAATTAAACTGTGAAATATGTTCATCATACTGATCAATCACTTTTTTATCAGGCTGAACCATACAAATTACAGAATGGGCATTAAGTGCTAATACTTTATTTGGTTCATACAAATGCATCATGAAAGGTTTAAAGGTGTAATACCTTACTTGATTTTCAAAATCTTCGTGGGATACTAATGTATAAGCCGATCTGAGAAGTAGCGTGTGCTCAATACCATCTTCTTCATCGTATAAAGCTTCAGTCAAATCACAGAGAATTTCTTCTCCGGTAATGAGCTTCATTTGTTTTACGTTAGCTACCATTAATTATTTTTCCTGTTGATTACTTTATATCTATCTCGTAAATTTTGTAGTCAAATTCTTGTTTAGCATACATCTTAATACGTTCTGCTGAGTGTTCTAATGTGTAATTCTTCCTATGTCCCCAATGTAAGTCATCAGCAATATCGTAAAGTTGCGCTATAGATCCGTCGTCTGATTTTCTGAGTCCTCGTCCGATTGATTGGAGAACTCTGATTTGAGACTTGGATGGGGATGCAAATACGATATTATGCAAATTACGAATATTAATCCCAGTGGAGAAAGTGCCAAGGCTAGCAACAATGATTGCATTCTTTTGTCCTTCTACGATCTTACGAATTGCTTCACGGTCACTCGTGTCGGTTTCACCGGATACAAAAAAGATTTTTCTGTTTTCATGGGCTTTGTCTCGAATCATTTCAAACAAAGGTTTACCATGTTTTTCTACAAAATTAAATAGTACGAGAGTATTGCCATCAAGATCCAAAGCGAGATTAGAAATGAGCTTATTACGAGACTCGTTTCGAACAATGAAATCCAGTTCAGCTTGATAATCTTGTTTACCCCAATTTCGACGAATCTCTTCATCATATTTAAGTAAAAGTACAGAGATCTTAAGTTTAGCAAGTGTGTCTTCATCTTGAAGTTTCTTTGTCGTTGTTACATTATATATCTTCCCAAAAAGCCCTTGTAATACGAGTTCATGGGTTTGAGAACCGTCAAGTGTACCTGTTGTTCCCCAACGATATTCGGCTTCTTTGCATTTATCCATAATAGTGGTGAGAGACTTTGATTTAAAGCCATGACATTCGTCACCAATGACAGCACCAAATTGTTCAAACCATTTCGGCGGCAGTTTGTAAATTGACTGCCAGGTTGAAATGATAATTTCTTTATCGGTCTCTTTATCTCGTCCAGAATAAATCCGGTGGACACAGTCTTCGACAGGCATGCCATAGTCTGCGAAGTCGTTATACATTTGCTCAACCAGCGAAGTCGTTGGTACAATAACCAAGACTTTCCTGTTTGCCTTCCTAAGAAATAGTAAATATCTTTGGACGAGTGTGTAGATGATAAGAGACTTGCCAGAGCCCGTTGGTGAAATAAGTACTGCTCTTTTTCTGTGGAGTCCTTCGCAAACTGCGTCAAATTGGTAGTCTCGTATTCCAATTGGTTTACCTCTTGATTGTAACTCTAGTCTATCAACAAATGCTTTAATTTCATTTGGATCAATATCAATTTGACTATCTGGCCGGCCATAAAAATTATTATGTTCTACTTCAATAGTATATTTTCTAGGTTTAGCAAATTCGGCTAAGAATGGAAATAATCCAACAGGTAGTTCCATCTTATGGATATTAAATAGTCTGATCTTACCATCCCAGACTTTATTTTTATACGCTGGCATAAATTTATAGCCGGGCACAAAAAATGAAAAGAAATCAGTCAACTCATTGGCAATACCATAGTCGCAGGTAATTTCCATGAAAGAGTGGTTTTTATTTTTAACTTTAATGATTTCCATAACGATACTCTATTAATTCCATTCATACATATATATAGCTAAAATAAGGTATGAATATGATATATAGCACTAATGAATGGTCTCCTTTAAAACAAGTCATAGTTGGTACGGCAAAAAATATGAACTGGCCTTCATGGGAAGATGAATTTCCTGAAGCTCCTAGTAATAGACCGGTTGAAGCAAATATTATTGAAGAAACCTCTATAGCCCTAGATACTTTTCAAACTACTCTAGAGATGTTAGGAGTCGAAGTTCTTAGACCTATTGATCAGGACTACGTAAAGTTAAATGGCTTTGGAGCATACTCTACCCGTGACGCAACATTAATTATTGGAAATAAAGTTATTTTTACTCCAACGATGTTTAAACAAAGAAGACTTGAGTGGGATGCAATAAAACCTTTATTGGATACAGATAACTTTGTCTATGCGCCTATGGATACTGATATAATGTTTGATGCTGCAAATATTATGAGATGCAACAACGATATTATATATCTCGTGAGTGGGAGTGGAAATGAGGCAGGTGGGAGATGGCTTCAAGAGGAGCTTGGTTCTGAATATAAAGTTCATTTTGTTAGAAACTTATATAGCGGTCACCACGTCGATTCTACTATAATCCCTTTAAGGGAAGGCTTGGTTATGTTAAATGCCGGGAGAGCTAATGAAAGCCATGTTCCAGAATTTATGAAAAGCTGGGATAAAATTTGGATAACTGATGATGATATTGTGGACGAATCATGTGATATAGATATTGCTTCAAAGTGGTTAGCTATGAATCTTTTAAGCGTAAATGAAGAGCTTGTTATACTAAATGAAGCACAAACCGGAATAATGAAAAAACTATTAAAGTATGGTATTAGTTCTATTGGAATAAGTCTTCAGCATGGAAAATATCTTTTAGGTGGGCACCATTGCACTACTTTAGACACTATTAGAGCATAAATAAGTCAAAGGAGATCTAAATGGCATATAAAGTAACCGATAAAGTAGTGGGTCTAGTTAATCTACCTGGCTATAAAACCTGTTCAAATGTAGATGAATTTTCATTTCATGTAGAAAATTGTGGTCTAGACCACGAAGAATATATTGATATGGCAAAGAACAATTTGGTATCAAAGGGATTGATTGATCCAAGCGAATCGACGATTTATAAAAATAATTTTGTATTTAGGCAATTTGATGCAGAATCACAAACGCTTAATAGAGAAAGAATTTTCTTTAGTCAACAAGACTATATCGATCAAAAAGCAATATCAGATGCCGTTGACTATGTAGAATTATTTGGTGAACAAATGTATGAAATTGTCAATATTTCAGAAGAAGAATTTTAACCCCCAGCTTCAAACATGCGCCACTTAATCATATTACCTATGGTTTGGTGGCGCCATTTGATATTATCTACAATTTCCTGTAGTGTCTCTACTAACACTTTTAATTGCTGAATTTCGTCTTCTGATTTCTGAATATCAGTATCAGCATCATAGTAGTAATCCATTTCCCCTTTAAGAACTTTAAGTCCTTTAAATGGATCAAATTCCCAGCCTTTAGCTTCAATTTCTTCTTTGGTCATTTTACCGTTATAGTAAAGCCACTTGTCTTTCAATAGAGTTTTTTGCGACATTTGTGCTCGACGAAGCATCATTTTAGCTTCAGCGTGCATGGGAAGGTATTTTGCATGAAGCATAGGTGTCTGCCTAGATGCCTCATCTAATGACGTATTATTGATAATACAGTCTTTTTCCCACATAGTAATAATTGGTTCAAGGTACTTCATAGTATACTCCTAATGCTTTTATAGCATTATATCAAATTAGTCAGTGATTGTAAATGTCGTATAAGCAAACGTGATTGGGAATGTGATGTACTGTACATTATCAACAGTAGATTGAAAGTTGATAGTTCCTACGTTGATCGGGAATGCTCCCTGATATATAATCTTATCTATCTGATTATTATGGCTGCTCAAGACTGACAGTGTAATATCATACATTGGCAAATCTTCATCAGCGTCTCTAACTCCGCTCGCTAACTTGTTTTTCATAGTAGCGCCAGATTTTACCCAATTGAGCATTTCTTTGTAGACATTCATATTCTCATCTACAATAGCATCTACAGTCAATTGACCATATTCAATTTTGTCTCCTGGAGTTAGTAAGTTTGTTCCACGGAATTGTACAATCGTAGGCGCTACTGATACATCTGGATGCTGGACTGATTGCGCAAAGAACTCTAAGTTCTTGAAACGCTTCCTTAAAATTACAAGTTTAAAACCATTAGGTTGTAAGAAATCTTGAGACTCAAGAGTTGATACTGTTGTTGTCATGCCTATCTCCATTACTTAGATCTATTTATGTGAAAAAAAGTGAAAAAAATCTAAATTAGCTGTTTACACGGGTTTGGTTTATTCGTATAAAGAATACATCAAAAGGAGATACACAATGCAAATCACATTCGATACTCGCTACATCAAATCATACACAACCATCAAGAACCTCAAAAAAGCAGTTGCAAAATTCGAAGAATGTCGCTATGTGGTGTCTGTAACAGAAGAAGGTCGTTTTTATCCAATCTTCATTGGAGAAGAAGCATTACAAGCTGGCGTCCACTTTCACAACTTCCCAGTAACTAACTAAGGAGATATACAAAATGACTTATACAGTTACTCACACACTTTATCACCCACGTCGGCCTACCGGTTCTACCGGTAGCGCCTTCGCTATTCACTTTACTCCTAAAGGCAATGAGGTAGAAATCGTTAATCATGTCAAAGGTGGCATTGGAGCAAACTTTCCAATCAAAGCTGCTCGCATTTATTACAAAGAGAAACTCAAAGAAGGATATACATCATGAAAAAATTACAAAATGTCTTTATCGGCGGACTTGATATGTCTGATTATCCAAAATTTTGTGATGCGTATTTTGAGTATGCGGAGGATGAAAATGGTAATCCTCTAACGGAAGCCGAACTAGATGATTTGGCGGATGATCACGACATTTACGAATATATTGCTGATCAGATTCACTAGCATAAAAAAAGACGCAGAAGCGTCTCTAGTTGCTCTGTTACCAACTATTATTCTAATAAAGTACTAACAGTTTCTTGTGTAGCAGCAAGTTCGGGATCGCTTACCAATCCATATTTTGCTAGTGGGCCATCTGGCCCAGCAATATCATCTGCAACAAAGAAGTTTACAAACTCTGGTAGTCCTGGAATAACTTTTACGTGAGCATCTTTAATATAGAAGAACAGCGGGCGACTTACAGGGTAAGTACCGTTTGCAATAGTTTCTTGGCTACCTTCTATTCCATTGATTGTAGCTGTTTGAAGTTTGTCAGTGTTGTTGAGGTAGAACGCTAAACCAAATACGCCGATACTGCTCTTATTGCTTTCAATGCGAGCAAGTGTTTCAGTATAGTCTCCATCAATATCAACTACTTTGTCATAATTTACTTCTGCACACTTAGTATGTGCTGCTTTTTTGTCATCTAGTTCTGCTAGGAATTTGTCAAAATCGCCTACTGCTTCACACCCCGCTATCATAACTTTTTCTTCAAAAACTTCACGTGTGCCGTGCTTGGTGCCAGGAATGTTTGCTGTAATCTTTACGTCTGGAAGACTGGGATGAATCTCATTCCACTTGGTAAAGTCTGTGTGTTTGCTCAACGCTTGATAGATTTGACCTGTGGTTAGTGCGCCGAAGTTTTCTAAACTTTTGTGTGCTGCAAATACAATACCGTCATACCCAATACGCACTTCAGTAACATCAATAACACCATTTACTGCGCAGGATTCAAGTTCGGTGCTTTTAATTTGACGGCTTGCGTTTGCAATGTCAATGGTGTTTTCACCAATGCCTTCACAAAATCTTTTTAAGCCTGATGAACTACCACCTGATTCAACAACGGGTGTAGGGAAGTCAAAGTTTTCACCAAATGCTTCTGCTACGATACTTGCATATGGAAGAACGGTGCTCGAACCTGCGATTTGAATGTTGTCGCGAGCAAATGCTGATGTAGATGTTAAGACCGCTACAGTTGCCATGGCCAATAATGTTTTCATTTTATCTTTTCCTTTGTTTTGAGCGTTGTGTGTATCATTACGTTTATATATAGGTCACTATAGCATAAGGATTTTGAATAAAAAAAGAGACGCCGAAGCGTCTCTAGTTGTACTCGTTAAAGTGGAAGGGGTTTTATCCCCTTCCTTTTTTTATAACTTACGCGAGGATGTTGTCAACGCGGAAGATACGGTAGTACTGGTTAGTCTTAGCTGTTGCAAGACCGTCCGCAGGAGTTGAACCAACGAATGGGTTAGAAGCCATGCCGTAGCGTGTCTTGAAACCGATTTTAGGCTGGAACGTTTCCTCAGCAACGGCGCGAACCATTGTAAGCGGTACGTATGGGCAGTAGAACACACCGGCGTCATATGGGTTTGTACCCTTATAGCCAACGTTGATGTAATCTGCAGTTGCATATGGATCGATATAGATCTTCATGCGACCGTTAAGTACACCAGCGAATGTGTTGCCTGTGTCGTCTACGTTAAGAGCTGTTGACATTGCAGGAGCATAGTCAAGCATACCTGAAGCTGCAAGTGCAGAAGCTACGTCTGAAGACACGATAGCAAAGTTACCTTTACCACGACGTGTTTCTTTTGCGATTGTGTTAGCTTCACGCTCGAGTTGTAGGATAAGACCTTTGATCTTTTCTACGCTCCAACGACCGTCTGCATCTGTTGACAAGTCAAAGATACCGTTAACGGCTGTGTTAGCTGTAAGAGCACCAGTTTTAGCTTGGCTGTTGATCGTGCGAATAACTTCGCGGTTGATCTCTGCAAGAATCTCTGTTGAGAGAATGTTTGCAAGCTCTGTTTCAGCGTCAAGACCGTGAATCGCTTTAAGGTCTTGTGCAAGCTCAAGGCTGTACTCAGCTTTCAACGCGCGTGATTTCGCAGTCACGGTCGCTTTTTCGATGGTGAAACCCATCTCGTTGAAGCTAGAACCACCAGTTGAACCAAGTGCTTCAGCATCAGCTGTTGGCATACCTGAAGCAACAGTTGGACCTGTACGGTCGTTGTCGATCGAGCTGTCTGAGTTGGAGTCTGTAAGACCAGCAAGACCTGATGGACCGCCAGTTTGTGTTACAGATGAGTCACCTGAGAATGCTGTGTTTGCTTCGTTGAAGAGAGCTTCAGTCGAACCAGTTGCACCAGCACCGTAGCGTGATTTCATTGCGAAGATCAAGCCTGTTGGGCCAGTCATCGGTTGAACGCCAGCAACGTCATATGCCATCATGTTCGGCATTGCGCGGCGAACAAGTGAGATAAGAACTGGGTTCCAGTTAGCTGCTGAACCAGTGTTGTTGCCTGGAGCTGCTTCTGTAAGCATGTTGTTTTGAGCAGCTTGTGAAGCAAACTCTTTTTCTTGGTTTTCAAGAACAACAGCTGTTACGGCACGGCGGTGAGCATCTTTGATGTCAGTGCCTTCGTTGAGAACTGGAGCCCATTTCTCTGTTAAACGATCATATGTATCCATGGTTGGAATTCCTTATTTGTGGTTTTTCTTAATTGCATTAACATATGCAGCCATTGCGCCAGAAACTTCGACTGTATCGTCGTCAGTATCTTCTTCAAATGATTCTGCGATAGATTCGGAAGATGATTTTTTAGTGAAGTATGATTCTTTGATAGTTTTAACTTTCGCTGCGAAAGCTTCTTCTGATTCAAAGTCAAGATCTTCTGCTAGAGCTGCTAGCTTTTCAACTTCTGTTTCTGCGAGGCCTCGCGCGGCTTCACGAATGACTTCAAAGCGCTTATACAAGTTAAGCTCTTCTGTCATTTCGATTGCATTAGCTGTAGTTGCGTCAAGTTTCTCTTCAAGAGATGCAACTTGTTCAGCTAAATCGTCAACTAGGTCGACTTTGGAATCTGGAACTTCAATATAAGATTCTGTGAAGAGATCTTTAAGCTTTTCCATGAAACCTTCTGCAATTTCAGTACGGAGACCGTTATGAATTGCAAGACGGTTTTCTTCCATCCAATTTTCAACTACGTAGTTTAGGTAACCGTCAACTTTTTCGACTAGGTCGGCTTTAGTTGTTTCGATTTCCTCTTGAAGTGCTTCAGCATAGTTTGCTTCCATGCGTTCAACTTCTTCACTTAACTTAGACTTAAGTGCGGCTTCGAAGATTACGCCAGCTTTATTTCTGAAACCCTCTGAAAGAGTAGCTTCTTCGTTTACAAGTGCGTCAAGATCGCCCGAGAAATCGTAATCTTCAGCTTGTAAACCAGATGGTTTAGCAGTAGCGGTTAGATCTGATTTATCAGAGTTTTTCTTGTCACCCTTGCGAGCTGGAGCTGTTTTACCTGCGTCTTCTGCGCCTTTTACAGATTTAACAGATTGATCTTCTGCGTTTTTCGGATCGTGAGCCTCAACAACATTCTCGTCATCATCGAGCTCAATATCCTGATTTACTTGATCAGTCATAATTGACTCCTTATTTGTTTTTCATCAACGAGAGGAAATTCTTGAACTCGCGAACCTGTGTCTCATAAAGATCAGTTCTCGAAGCTTTCTTAATTTCAGTCTCTATTCTTTCAATTTCCCTAGATTCGATAACGCCATTATTCCATACCCAGTCTACGCCTTCCATAATACCATTAACAAAAGCATTCGGTGCAGATGGATCTTGGACGATGTCAATTGTGTTTAACATAAAGTCTTCTTTGACATACATAACGCCGTTTCTATTCTCAAGGCTTCCCATACCACGAGTTGAAACACCTAGTTGAACACCGCCCTCAAGCAAACCTTTTACAATTTGACCCATTGGAGTATCCAAAATACGTGCTTTACCCATCACATCCTTTCCCTCAATTCTGAGGTCCGTGATAAGATGGGATACTTTATCTAAGTTTACTGTTGGACCATCTGGATGGTTTAATTCTCCAACAGCTCTCTTAGTTTTAACTTGGTCTTCGTAATACTTATTTACAGCACCTTCCATAACGCTTTGTGGATAGATGCGACCATTTCTGTTTTTACCTTCAGCCTGGGCAAAGATACCTTCAATGACATAGTTCTTCGAACCGTCTTCTTTTTTCTCAACAAGACATTGAACGTCTGTCTCGGTATACTCTGTAATAAGCTTCATTACTTAGCCCCTGCCATTTTTACAAACTCGTTAGCAGCCCTTTTAGCATCATTGAGAGACGAATATTCGTCTAGTTTCTCATTGTCTACATAAGCTACAAACTTATTCTTTTGTTTATGTACCATGACCTTATAGCCTTTTACTTTAGCGTCAAATACGTGCTCACCCGGTGGCATAGTATTTTTAGCTTCACGTATTTGTCTAAATGTTTTCATGGATACACTTTTTTTATATTCTAATCTATTTATATGTTTTAAACTTTTAACTTAATCTTCGTCTTCTTCAACGTATTCATCAGCGGCTGCATCTAGATCTTCATCAGTAATATCTAAATCAGCTTCCATAGCCTCTTGTTCAGCGGCCGCATCTCCCCACATTTCTTGTGATAATGCAACCTTTTCCTGTTCAAGTGCATCTGATACTTTTTGTCTCAGAACATCATCAAAAACGTCATTAGCTTTATTAAACTCTGCGTTTGATGCAAAGTCAATCATATACTCTAATGGATTTCTTTCTTCTACTTCAGACATAATAACTCCTGTATTTCGCTGTGATTATATATCAATTATTTTTTAGCCGCATTTGCAGCTTTAGCTTAACGTTCAGCAGCTGCTGCATCACGCTCGGCTTGAATTTGGTCATTAACTTCAGTGTTGTGAGCCTCAACTTCATCGTTTTCAGGCATCTCTTTGTCGATTTGCTTTGTCATAAGTGAAATTTCATCATCATCAAATTTAAGAATGTTTTTCATTACCCACTCTTTAGAAAAGTATTCACCCACATAATTTTGTACTTGATCTAGGGATTGTAACTTTTCCCTTAACATTTCTGCATCTTTTAATTCTGAGAAATGGTTATCTCTAGCAAATTCAAAAATAATATCATTTGACCAGGTTTCCCAATCATCTTCGGTAATGATATTTTTAAGAAGAAGTTGTTTCTTAAGAAGTTCTCTAAATAACATAGAGAAACGTTTACGCAATCTATCAATAAACTTTTGGAACTTAAGTTCATCTCTAGAAATTTCAGTAGATCTTCCTAATGAAAACTGTTGTTCCTGTTCTAATCTAGCAATCGGAACGTTAAGTGATCTATAAAGACGTTTTTGGAAATAAATAATATCGTCAATTTGACCGAGGTTTTCACCACCCGGAAGAGTACTAATCTCAGTTCCTCTTCCACCCTCTTTACGAGGTAGCCAAAAATCCTCAAGCATAGACATATGCTTACGGTCGTCTTTAACTTCGCCGGTAGATGCATCATATACAAGTTTATTGCGGTATCTTGCCATGATACCTTTCATATACTCTTCAGATTTACCCTTAGGCATATTGCCCACATCAATATAGAAAATTCTACGTTCCGGTGCTCTTGCTAGACGATAGATTACAAGAGAATCTTCCATCATCCGCAATTGATTAATTGGTTTAAGAGCTTTATGTATATAAGATACTACTTTCTTTTGAGTAGCATCTAGCAAACCCGATGTGACGTAAACAACTGAATCTTTCGTTAATTTGATTCCGCTATTTTGTTGTCCAGGTTTTTCTTGATAAATGTAGTATTCCGTAGAACCTTCAACTAAGCTTGCGCCTGTAATAGGATCTTTTGTCTTTTTAACTTCTTTTACTTTACGCATTTTAGCGGAATCAATAGGTCTAATATCTTGGATACCAGCTTTTAAATTTGAATCATCGACTACTGCGTGAAAGTTTAATCTTCCATCAACATACCATTTTCTAAAAATATCATGACCCAAATCATTAAATTTGAGCATATACAAAATATGATCGAATTCTTCGATTACTTTGCTTTTAATTCCCTTTGAGACCTCAATATTATCCATGTTAAGGCTAACAGCAATCTCATCTCCACCCGATACCGCTTCATTCACAATATCTTCGATAGCAGCATCAACTTCAGGATGCATTGCCACGCCACGATATTTGTGAATTAATGTTGCGTTGTCTTTAGACTTATCGCCATCCAAATCTACATATTGACCGTAATGAGCACCTGCGGCCGAAACATATCCTGCTCCGTCCTCATCTACTGTTGGTACAATAGACCTTAGTTTCTTTTCTTCTTTCTCTTTAGTTTTTGATCTTGCAATCTCAAATCCAAAGAGCTTCAACGAATTATCGGCCATATTAAATCCTATTATTAGTTAAGACCAGGCCAATTAAGGCCTGGTCCAGTAGTATATATGATCTTATTAAGAAGTCGTGTTTGATTCCCAATACTGAACTTGGAACTCAACTTGGAATCTTTCGATATCGTCGTTTGCGCCATAACTCAAATCAACTGGCGAGATGTTTGTTGGGAAGCAACCACGGAAGTTGTATGTCTTCAGAACACTTTCGTCTCTATCCAATTGCTCAACCAATAGGTCGGCATTGTAATCTACTGGAGCTGTAAGACCAGTATTTGCCTTGTGGGCATTAATACCATTCATCCAGCGTTCCATAGCATCACGAACTGCAAAATCAGTATCGTTAATGATTGTTGGCGTCCACGTATCAAACGTACGATCGCCAGCAATTTTAAGTTGTCTTCCGCGGAATGGGATAGTAACTACACCCATAATTGATCCAGGAAGTTGTGCAGCTTCACACATGAAAGATGTAAGTTCTACATCTCCACCCGCATAAGCTGGAAAGTTGATTGTTGCCTTAAAGAGGTTAGGACGTGCGCCACCACCTTTTAGTTTGGCTTTAAAATCGTCTACTCCAAGAATAGCCATTTATTTTCTCCTAACGTCTATTATACTGTGCCAACAACTTCTTCAAATTCAACACCAGTTCTAACTGCAACGAAGTTAAGCGTTACGAAGTTAATTGAACGTGCTGGTTTGATGAAGATGCTTGCGATGAATTCGTTTCTATCAATAACTGCCGCTGTGTTATTTGTTTCGTCACATACAACACGGAAGTCAGTGATACCACGTCTACCTTGGATTTCTCTAAGGAATGGCTCAACAATGTTTGTGAATTCTGCGCGAGTAAACTCATCGTTGAATTCGAACATCACGTTACGTGCGGCAAGAGCAATTGCTCTTTCAAGGACGAGGAAGAGTCTACGTACGTTGATACGATCAAATGCACTTGGACGAGCCATGTGTGTTTTATCACCGTAAAGTAGGATACCTTGACCAGGAAGGTTAGCGATCGGGTTAATGCCATTTCTGTAAAGAAGATCTCTTTCAGATTTTTTAGGTGTATATGCTAGAGCAGTCACACCTAAATAAACGCCACGTCTCTGACCAGCAGGAGAATACCAAGCTGCTTGATCATTATCTGACGCTGCCATAATGCCAGCCGTGCTTGAGGCTGCCGGAATCGAAATATATTGATCATTATACTTATCATATACTTTAAGATAGTTATTATCAATAAACAAGTATGACGAATAGGTAAACGTTTTTGCTGTAGTAATTGCATCTGTATTTGGATCAAGCGATGTGATAATATCAGATCTTGCTGGTGATGAAATTACAACACAATCTTTACGTGTTCCTTGAGCAATTGCAACAAGATCATTAACAACAGTTGTTTGATCGGTTCTTGAGCTCATGCCAGGCGCAATTAGGAAATCTACTTGAATTGTATCAACATCTTCAAATTGATCGAAGCCTGTAGCATATTGAGTTGTTGTTAATGCACCACTATTAGCAGCATTAACAAGCCTAATATCAACAGCATCCGGCGCGGACAATTTATAATCTTTACCAGAAATTGCATTTGTACCCGCGTCTGCATCAAACTTTGAAGCTGTACCAAATCCTACCATCCAAACATATTTTGAACGATCATTGATAACATCTTTAATATAGTTTGATGTACCATCTGCAGCTTTTGCATCAGATGCAAGAGAAACGAACGGGAATGTTTCTAGTACAGCTCCACGAGTTCCAGTGAAAGAACCATCCTCGTCAATTACGACGACGTGCGCTTCGTCATTTACTGCATTGCGTGAAGATGCATAGTCAGATGTGATCGGAGCTCCATCAAAATTGTCTTGATAAGTCCATCCGGTAAATGCAACATCATCAGCTGAATCAACGGCGCCTAACACGGAAACCTTTAGAGAGTTACCTAAAGTACCTGGATATTTTGCTATGAATGTGTGTCCGTCTGAATCTAAGGCATCTTCTTGAAAATTAAAATTATCTAATTTTTTTACCGTTGCCGTAGAAGCAGCATCACTATCAACACCATTTAGTGCTGAAGCTGTTGCCTCACGATTGATATATAGTGAACTTGAGTAGCGCAAAAAGTATGCCGCGCTGTGAAAGTCGATTGAATTTGTTTTATCTGGGTTACCAAATACTGAAACCAATCCAGCTTCGTCGGATACTAGAGTTGGGGAATCGACCGGACCCCAATTAAAGTTACCTACAAAAGCGCCTGTTGTTGAACCTACATTAGGAACAACACCAGTAAGATCGATCTCTTTAACGGTAATCGCTGGAGATTCTGATACTGCCATGACTCTTTTCCTTTGAGTTAAATTATAAGCTTGTCATAATACGTTTATTTTCAAATACTATGTCTATTTATACCAAAGCTTATTTAGAAGTCCTGATGAGCATAGTCTATAGCCCATGGATGGTCGACATGTTCTATTTCAGCAATTCGGTCACTGCCATCATCAATGAAACCAAACGGGACTAAGTCATCCTCAATTGATCTCATTCTTTCATTATGCAACATCTGCTTCAGATTAATGTCGGTCATATCTTGGAACATTTCCGATAGCGCAAAATATCCGAACATTACTAAGTTCATCATTAAGTCGTCATGGTTTCCATCACCCGCTTCATAAGATTGACCTTTAGCAACGAATGTAGAAATTTCCATAATAGTGTTAGTATCATTAATAACTAATTTATCATTTTCAATAATATCTTTAATACCAGAACACCCAAGTCTTTTCACTTTACGATCCATACTAATACCAACACCATCTGATTTACTTACGGAACTGACGTGCATATTCTCGTATTCTAAGTCGTGATATAGCCCTCTTGTTACTAGAGTGCCCTGATCATTTGATTCAACAACAACATACGCGTTATTATAGGAAATCGCATACTTATAAATAATATCGGGGAAGAGAATAGGCGAGATAGTATTACATCGATAAACAGCAACCTGTTTAAATGGATGTCCAGTTATGTCGATCACATTAAAAGTAGAATAGTCCTGTCCTCTTCCCTTTGCAACATCAACTAAAATAATATATTGGTGATCATCTTTAGTTTCTTCATAGACTAGCAGATCGCCAGCTTCAAGAATCCTAATAGGTTCTATTGCCTTTAATCTCATAAGAGTTTCGGCATTGATCAGAGTATCACCACGCCCGAAGAACGCATTACCGAATTCCTGATCAAACTGCAATTGCGATGTATTGCCGATTGTTTCAATCTTCCAGGCTTCATCTCTACCTGGAACATCCCACCAATCAACGCGGAATGGTTTATAAGCATTGGTGCCTTGTAAAGCACCTTGCCAAATACTATAGAATTGGTTACCAATACCATTAGCCGTTGAAGTAATAATAACCTTTGTATCTTTACCCGATGAAACAACCGGATATGTCGACGTATAGAATTGTGTTGCATTTTCAACAAAAGCAAATTCGTCAAGGAATAGAAGGTTAATAGACAAACCACGAATAGATGAACCAGATGTAGCAGCGGCAAGAATCTTAGAGTTATTACTAAACTCGATTGAACCTTTGTTTAGTGCTTTAGTCCCTGGCTGTAAAAAGAACGGTAGGTTTTCCAACATCAATGTAACGCGGGCTAGCATCTCTCTAGCAGTAGCACCTTTGTTTGCTAGAATAGCAATATTCTTTTCAGAATGGAATAGTGCGTACCAAAGGAGATACGCTACCGATGAAATAGATTTACCAGATTGCCGGCAAGCAAGAACGATAGAAAATCGATTCTCGTTAAAGTGGTCGAACATTTCTTCTTGATACGGATAAAGCTTAAAAGGAACTAGACCTTTATCAAGTGAAATGACCTTACAATATGTTATAGCAAAATATGCGGGATCGTTCATACACTTTTGATATTCAAGAATATTTTCTTGAGTCCAACCTTGAACAATTCCGTCTCGCTTCACTAAAGGATTTCCGAGATATCCTTCATTACCATTTACAATATTATTCATCTTTTAAATGTGGTGTAATATCCACCACGTTACTCTCCACCTGTTTAGCATGCACATCTTGAAGCATACGTTGTAGATCTGTTGTTGAGCCGATAAAAACATTATTAGTCGTTGATCCACCTTCAATAGGTGTAGGAACTGACTTTGAGTTTATATCTTTGTGCTTTTTATTTAGGTCGACCAATTTATCATTAACGTCAGCCGTATTTTTAATTAATGTGGCAAGAACTTCGTAAGCTCTAGGATGCTCGCTTTCTCTAGCCACCTCAATCATATTTTCAAGAGCATCAGCACCTTTTGAAATTAAATCGTATAAAACGGTTCTGGAATATTCATAATCGTTTTGATAATGTTCGTTTTTTTCTTCATCCATTATGCACTATCCTCATAACTATAAATTGTAGTAGTAAATCCGTAGTCACTGTCTGGACTAGCATTAAGAGGGTTTGGATTTACCTCAATTCTTACTGATGGGCTATAAAGATCAAATGCACCATCAGAATCTATTTCAGTTCTACCTGCATACATATCAACAATAGGTTTCCTAATAATACTTGCTTCTTGAACTGCACCGTAGAAGTTCGCATTCATTTGGAAGTCTAATGTATACTGAATAATTCTTCTACTATCTAAAGAACCTTCATATGCATCAGTATAAGAAATACCATTAAGAGTAATAGGAACATCTTCTTTGATATCGCTAAAATCTGCAAATGGTTTAATAGTTAACGTATACTGAGGACCGAAGTATGGCAGAATCTGTTCAATAATTTGTAAAGCATCATCTTGAGTTTTAGTATAGACGTTAAGCTGAAACCCAATAATATATGGGGTTGATGCATAAAACTTATTACGGGTAGTCGAATCACCTGAGGTTCTATTAATATTATTTGTTTTTTGCAATTGCCTCTGAGAATCGTATTGATACGAAATAATCTCAAATGACATGCGAGGCAGTTTAATAGCAACTTGAGTGTCTTGCGCTAAATCGGGATTTTCTCTTAGCCTATCTAAAAAGCTTGAAGCAGGAGCATACGAAAGAGGAACTCTAGCTTGGCTGATAACCTTATTTGATGAATTGGTTCGAACTACATATAGGTTATTAAAAAGTGATCCAAACATGGCAACACTTTTTCTAATGCGTTCATGATAAAAATGATTACCTAACATTACTGCGGATCTCCAAATGGATTTGATTCTGTAAAGTCTAAGAACGCCATGTCAGTTTCAGTAGTATCAAAGAATTCATTTTCTTCTGTTTCAGACAGTTGATTATTTTCGGTAACTACATTTACAAGTGCTGACGAATAAAGCGGATCAACGATCGTAGCATCTGAATCTTTATCAATTGTACCAATTATATTTAGTCCACTAACGAATGTATGATATTTGCCGTCATCCGCTCCAACATGAATTAGATGCAGTATATTATCTGAGTCAGAGAACGATGCAACTTCTCCTGACATTACTACTCCAGCAGCAAGTGTCTGATTAACTATCTCACCTCTAATCCATCCAAATGATGCACTATCAAGAGTTAACTGATATTCATATGCGTATTTTTCTTCAATTTTATCAATAGCATCAACACCAGTATCTAAGTCTTCGCCGGAGTATTCGAACAATTCACAACGAAGTTTATATGTAGGTAAATTACTTAATTGATAAAACGGCGTCTCGTGCTCAACTGACATAATTTGAAACATTGAATTTGATAAAGGTAGATAAACAATATCGCCTTCGCGCGGTCTAACGCTATCTAACTCATTATCATATCGTTCAACCGTCTGTCTCCATCTTTTTCTGGAAACAACAAATGAAGCGGTGTCTCTGATTTCGACCCCAAACTTAGCAAAGATATCACCCTCACCTTCAAAGCCTTCAGTATTTTCGATGTACATTTCAATTTTATATGCAGAACCAAATCTAGATTGAATATCTTCACCTAGAATTCTATCTTCATTTACAATATCTCTTGGAACGTAATAAACATCTTGCCCATAAATCTTTAATGATTCGATAATAATATCTTCATAAAGATTTTGCTCGGACTTGACTTTTTGACTGAAATATACATTAGTTGCCATTGATTTATCCTACCATAAAGTCGGTTGGCATCTCGAAATCAGTTCTAATTTTTTCTCTTAGTTTTTCAATTTCAACATTCGCATCTTCATATAATTGTCTACCATTAAGAGTAACTCCACCTGGCATCTGCATTCCATCAAATTTGCTTAGATTTGAACCCCACTGCTGTTTAATAAGAGCTGTCGTATATTCTTTAAGCCATAAATCGTTCCACACTTTACTGTGAGTAGATCCATCAATAGTTTTATATGCTTCAAAGATAACATATTCTCCAGATTGAATATCTTTATCAGCCATATCTCCATGGAAATATAATCTGCCCATTTTACGCGAGAACGTAGTTTGAGGTTCGCCGTTTAGTTTCATATCTAGCATAGAAAGATATTGATTCAATTGATCGTAATATGCCAAATCGCCTGCAAAGTTTTGCATATCAGCAATGTCATTTAACATCATCTGATACTTAATATCAAAAAAGTTAAACGATGTATTAAACGAAGATGAAATTCTAAATACTCGTGTTACGTATAAAATATCGTTTGTTAAGTTGATATACTCATTAGAGATATCGGAGTCACCTACTTGATGGGCAACGTATGTTCTATACGTTGCCTCGCTATGATATTCTTGCCAATACTGTAAAGCTTCATCAACACGATCTTCAAGCTGGTCAATATCAACGTTAATCTCGATTACAGGATCTCCTAATCTGCGTAAGCAGTATTCAATGAGACTTTGACGTGTTGTTGGATTAGCCATTTTGTATTCCTATTTTACTCTATTTATGAGCCTGCGCCATATAGCGTTTTTAGTGCTGTACCGGCAGAGTTGTAAATTATGAGTGATGTAGCTCCAGAAAGTTCGCTTGATGTAACAGTATTAGCTGCAAGTGACGCGGTGATAGAAACGTTACCTGTACCATTGAATGAGGCAGAAGTTCCCGTTACATCACCCGCAAGGGATATGGTTCTACCTGTGGCAAGCGCAGTAGCCGTTGAAGCATTACCTGAAAGAGCACCAGAGAATGTACCGGCGACGAGTGTGTTCGTTGATGGATTATATGTGAGGTTAGTATCTTCATTCAATCTCTTAAAAGAAGCTGTAGTGTTATCAACAAAAGTCAGGTAGCGTGTTGCGTTAGTTGTATCGTCGTTTTCAATATACGCTTCTACTGTGATATTTGCAGAACCATTAAACGAAACGCCATTAATAGTACGTGCAGTCTGGAGTGTTGTAGCCGTTGAAGCATTTCCTGATGTGCTCTGATTACCTGCGGTATTCACGCCCGGCAAGTTGATATTAGCAGAACCGTCGAATGATACGCCACCGATTGTTCTGGCGGTTGTAAGTGTGGCCGCAGAACCGGTTGTATTCTGGTTACCAGTCGTATTCACGCCCGGCAAGTTAATGTTTGCAGAACCATTAAATGACACGCCGCCGATTGTTCTAGCTGTAGTCAACGTGGCCGCAGAACCGGTTGTATTCTGGTTACCAGTTGTATTAACACCAGGAAGATTGATATTAGAAGTACCATTAAATGACACACCACCGATTGTTCTAGCGGTTTGTAGTGCCGTTGCCGTTGAAGCATTGCCTGAAAGTGCACCATAGAATGTATCTGCTTGAAAGTCAGCCAGAGCAAACGATGCGTGACCCGTGTTAATTTCGACTGCAGCATCTGGTTCTGGTGTATATGCGCCGTAAACTTTAAAGCGATCATCTGTAGCGTCACGAAACATACCGACGTGAGTATATGAACCATTGTCATTAATATTTGCTGCCCAACCAACATCGATTGATTGTGTTGGAGAACCAGCCGATTCACCAGCATTCATATAAATCATATTATCAGTGATTTCTAATGATGTTGAATTGACAGTTGTGGTTGTACCTGTTACTTGTAAGTTACCACCGACAATTAAACCATCTGTAGTGGTAAGAGAATTGAAAGTCACATTTGCAGTTGTTGCAACATCTTGACCGATGGCGATATCATTGGCGTTTACAGTAACACCTGTACCAGCTCCAACATTTAATGTTCTTGAAGCAGCAATTGTGCCTCCGCCAGTAAGGCCAGAACCTGCAGTGACAGAAACTGATGAGTGAGCTACGTGTTCATCCGCAACAAACCCTGAAAGGTTGTCGTGAACAATGTCACCGTCTGTTGTAGTAATCTCACCTGTAGAACTGTTATATGTGATACCTGTTCCGCCAGAAAGAATTGCTAAAGCACTCGCCGAATCAAGGATAGCCCCACTAGTTCCGATAACCGAACCTACTGGAAGGCGAACCGCTGTACCTGTCGAATGAATATTAGCATTACCTAGATAAATGGTATTACCAGAAAGATACAAATCTCTCCATTTTGTGGCAGAATCGCCTAAGTCATATGCGCTATCTGCAGCGGGAAGCAAATGGCTAGAAAATACTTTATTTTGGATTGTTTGGACAGAGCTAACGTTAACAATTTCAACGCCGCCTGCCGTCGCTCCATCATGGACGCGCAGTGTGCTTAAACTAGTATCTACTGAAAGCTCGCCAACAGCGCCAGTGAAAGCATTATTCTGACCTGTTGTGCCTCTTCTAAACTGAACTACTGTGGGCATTATTTATTCCTCTATATACTTGAGTCTGTTCCATGATCAACTGAAACTAGTGAGCCACTAGGATCCATATGATCGTATGCTTCGATTGAAATGAATACACCGAAGGCATCAATTGCCCCGGCAGAATCTACTAAACCATAATCCCCTGAAGGATATTCTACAGTACCAACCCCGGCAGCTACCGTATCATCTACATACTGTTTCGTTGCCGCGTCATTAAATAATGCTGGGGAGCTGAGACTTGTAATACGGTTTGTAGCCATATTCAAATCACCAGACATAGTGTCGCCTGATTTGCTTACCTTAAGAGCATCCTGATTGTCAACATATATTTTATTTGCGGCATCAGCAGAATCTATCGGGCTCGCGAGATTCGTGATTTTACTAGCGCTATCAAAGTTGATATTGCCGTAAGCAGTAATAGCACCACTGGCTTCTTGTACACTGAAAAGTGTAACGCAGTTATCTACATCGCTATCGCCTGCTTTAATATTAAATTGACCGCCGACAGCTCCGCCATTAGTATTAACAAGAATATTTACATCTTGTCTACTTGCAAAAACGGCATGCTGAAATTGATCAGAATCTCCAGCATAATACTCTTGTAGAGCAATGTAAGACCCTGGGCCATAGGTAGCGTTAGTAATCCGGTGGCTATCTATTTCTAAATCTGCTGATAATTCTGGAGCCGGATCATCAAAAACACTTCGGATATACGTTGCATCTAAAACGTCCGAATCGATAAAGTTTTTAATTTGATTTGAGGAATTTTTGTAGTAAAGTCGACCATCGGCATAGTTAATAGCGACCTCGCCATATTCGAGATCGCCAGTACCAGGTGCATTATCCCCAACAGAGGATTTTTTAAGTAAGACTTTTGTCATATTAATTCCTTAAAAAAGGCTTTAGTTTAGAGTCTAGGATATAAAAATATCCTAGACTTTACGTTATTTATACTTAGAATACGCCGCCGTCAATATGCTCAATTCTAACGTCACCCGAATTTACGCTGAATTGTCTAATTGTTTGGTCAGAGTCTGCCCAGCCGCCGAATGATGCAACACCTCTATTTGTGAGTGTTGCAAGTTCCGCAGCAAATGTAATTGTATTTCCACCATCATCATATGTAATATCAAGGCCTTCGCCTTCAACAAGAACATTATTGACGAGGTGATCTTCTAGAACCTCTTTCCAATTAACACCACCAAATTCAAGAGAATTCGAATCTGTTAGGTTAAGGGTTTTGTTCATTTCCCATTCATCATTCGCACCGTTGAATGTGAATGTCGCTTGAGTCCCAGAATAACCTGCCCCACCGATTGTAAGACCAGCGCCATCGGCAGCTGCAGCATTTCCAGCCGAATCAGCAAGAACCATATTAAGATCATTGATAGAAACTGTCGTAGAATTAACGATAGTTTGCGTACCTTGAACGGTAAGGTTACCGCGAATTACAAGAGTACCACCGTCAGAATCAACAGGAGCTGGATCGATAAACATGGTATTGCTACCATCTGTCGAACTAATTGTGTTACCATTAATATTGATATTGTCAACAGTTAATTGATCTGTAATACTGACCTTTGACATAACAACAGAGCCAGAACCATTTGGCGTGACATTAATATCGCCATTAGTATCTGTCGAAATAATTGTATTACCATTGATGTTAATATTGTCAACACCAAGTTGTGATAGACCTAATACATCAGAATCTAGGTGAACTGTAATTTGATCGGTTGCTTGAGCAAACGTATTAATGTTTGTCCCACCAGCAATCGTAAGAGTGTCTGTTAAGAGAGAGATTGTTTGGTTAGAACCAGCATCACCGGCAACTGTAAGATCTGTAGCAACTGCAATAGTTCCAGCAGAATCAATGTGACCTCTATCATCAACAGTAAATACTGGAATTGCTGTAGCAGAACCATATGTACCGGCAGTTACACCAGAAATATCATGAGTAAATGTAACGGTATTATTGGTAACCGCAGTTGTTAACCAATCGTCGCCATTAAATGTAAGTGTCTCTTGACCTGAAACCGTGTCTGTAGCTGCTGCATCATCCTGGATCGTAAAGATAACAGCTGCACCACCAAATTGGTCATCAACGTATTTCTTTGTAGCAGCATCTTGATTCGAAGTAGGATCAACAACGCTTGTGATTTTAGAAGTAGCAACGTCTACTGTACCAGAACCATTTGGGCTTAGTACAAGATTGCCGTTTGTATCAGTCGTGCTGATTGTATTTCCGTTGATATCAATATTATCAACTTTAAGGTTATCTATTTTATTAGATGCATCTGTAATAATTGCACTAGATGCTGTAAGAGTACCAGCAACGTGGTCCAACATACTTGTGAAATATTCACCACCAACAACAACGATTGAAGTTGCGTTACCAGATCCGTCATCACCTTTACCAAAGAATAGTCGGTCACCCGCATTAGCTTGGGTACCTGTACCCATCGCGTAGGCTAATTCAGCCGTCTTTAGTGAACCTGGAGCTGACGTGCCCGTAGATCGTTTGATTCTAATTACGGCCATTAAAAATTGCCTCCGTTAAATGTAGTATTTGTATTTGTTATATCGACTTTTGCTTCAAAGTTTTCTGTTCCATCGTTATATACTAGCATGGATCCGTCGGTCACTCCAGTGATATCAATGCCGGCGATGGCGCCAAATTGAAAATCACTAGCTTGAACTCTTCTAATAATTCTTACTGGAGATCCAACTGTAACCTGTTTGACTGAAGTATTGGCCGATCTTACTTTAATTGATGCAGCAGTTGAACCAGTTTTTACTTTAATTGCCATATCTACCTCGTTACTGACGGAGTTACTTGAATATTACCCTCAAGAACTCTTTCAATAACGGTGTTGGAATCACTATCAAGATATGAAATTTCAACATCATATAACCATCTTCCAGGTTTTAATGAATCCGTTTCAGTGTTTGACAATTCTAAAATAAGCTTACCGTCTTCTGGAGTTTCTGCGTTAATAGTTGTAGTAAAAGCCTGAGTATTATCACTATCAGCATTATATGACCTTTTCATTTTAGCAAATGCTGAAAAGCCAGTCAGATCCTTTACGGATCCATCCTTTTCGAGCAATTCTATCTCAATTGCTACATCAGCACCCTGATCAATGATTAAGTCTTCGTATTGAGCCATGATTTCCTCTTGGTCTATTACCTTTATTTATACATTTTTATATTGCAAAGTTCGGCTAATTTAGGTTGAATATCAAAAATATTAAACCCTCTAATAGAATTCATGGTTTCTGTGTGTGATATAAACTTACTCATAAGATTAAATCTAATATCATCGCTAAAAGATTCTACTTTGTTTATATTTTCAAGTTCCTTATGCCAAAATGGAAGTTCAAAAAATGTTATTTTTTTCAAAGTTAATGGATCCAAAGATTGTATTGATTGTTCTCTGGGGTATTCCATGATATTATTGAATATCGTAACTGAAACATATTCTTTATTTTTAAAGTAATCTAATATATCAGATAAATGAAATATATTATACAAAGAAACGCATACATTTATAACAACTGTATTTCCAGTTTTTTTATAGAAATTCTCTAAGTTTTGTATAGTATCTTTAAATGAACCGCCTCGTATCCAGTCATAAGTTTTACCTATACCATCAATACTAGCTCCAGCTTTTATATTTGGAAGAAGCTTTAACACTTCATACCATTCATTTGGTACGCGTTGAAAATTACTCGTTATAATAACTTCGCATTCAGGATTTACTTTAGATAGCGCTTTTAAAATTTTAAGATTGTTTTTATCAGCAAACGGTTCCCCGCCTTTAATTTGAAGATATTTCAATCCAGGTAAGACTTTAATAACTTTATCAATAGCCGAATCTGATAATTGAAATGATGGGTGAATATGCCTGTTAAATTTAGATTCTATCTTTCTCCACTTAGAGCTAAAATAACTAGAACATGTAACACACGTTTGATTACACGTGTTGCTTGTGGTTAATTCTAGATACGAAATTTGAAGTGTATCAGAGATTTGTTTCTCATTATAATTATTAATTTCTGTCCAATATCCATCTATAGCTTTCCAGCAATGCAAACACTGAGGAAGCTTTTTTATACCTTCGGATTCCATGATATTTCTGACATGAGTATATTTGTCACTCAAAAAGAATTCTTGTAAATCATCTACATCATCTATATGACTTTCAAAATAATTTCTATTATTTGTAGCACAACATAACGTCAATAATCCGGATGGATCTACAGTAATTCCTAAAAATGGCGCTTGACATAACATTCTTGTTTACAATCCTAAAAATCTGTGTATAATAGAAGTATCACTTCTGGGGGAGGAGAGGTATACTACTCATAACTTTCTAATAACCAATTGGCTATCTGTCTATTGATCAAATGATCAGCTTTATCATAGTTATAGCTCGAAAGTGGTATACTATCAAGTTCTGCCTGAAGACTAGTATGAATCTCCTTTAACTTTTCAGTCGGCAAATTCCATATAGCGCAATCAGCCGGATAACGAATAGTATTATACCATAACTTCACATGATGTTTGTTAGTCCATTTAACAAATTCTACCATCTCATCCCAATTTTGCCTCATTGGGTTAACCATGATAGATAAGTCTCGATTTCCATCTTTACAATATTTATTAAAGATTTCAAAGTTCTTCATAAGGACAGCTAGGTCGCCATTAATTCTGATTTCACTATAGCGGTCATGTAATAGACTATCGATAGAAATATTAATATGAATATTGCATATATCCAGGATCTTCTGAACACGCTTATTGTATACCGTACCATTTGTAGCAATGTTGACTTTAAGCCCCGGGTTTAGTTCTGCAACGTCTTCACAAATATCTAAAACAATCTTTTGCGCAAATGGTTCGCCACCATTAAATCGTAGCTCTTCGAGATGAGGAATAAACTCTCTTAGCTGTTGTCTGAATTCATCTGTATAAATCTGCGGCAGTGGCGGAAGCTTATCACGATTTTTACGAATACCTGAACTTAAAGTTCCAGAACACATTACACATTCGAGATTACATTGATTACTTAACTCCAGCTCCATAAGACTAGGATATTCTTTTACAGTAAATTGATCATAGGCTTTAGCTAATGGCCAAACCCCGTTATCAACATCCTTTTTACACTCGCCACATTTACCTTTAAAAATATCATTAGAAATATTATCTCTAATTTTCTGATATTTTTCACCAAACCAAATATCGCTTATAGAATGAGTAGGACTCCAACGATCAATAGCTCCAACCGTTAACCAGCAAGGCGCTACTGTTCCATGGACAGTAAAGTACATATTGTTAACTGGGGCTTTGCAAAGAGCCATAAATTATCTCACTCCAATCAGGAAAAACATCCTTAAAACTTTCATTTCTAATACTATCTATCCACTCGGTTTCTCGAATAAAATCTTCAGTAAGATCCTCACCGTCTTGCATCATATACGAAAGAATGTTAACCATAGATTTATTATCTTTATGTTTTTCATAAACCTTAGACTTACTATACGCACTAAGATTTTTTATACACAATCGTTCAGGGCCATGCAAAATATTTGTAACAACCTTTATGTTGTTTTCTTTTGCCCATTCCAAAGTTTTATCGAAGTTCCATATGCTATAGTTGTTTATCGTTGGATGTAGATTTACATAAAACTTTTTGTTATCATTGAAGAGTTTGCAGTTATGACTTACAGTTTCCCAAACAGTACCTTTCCTTTGGTATTCCGCTCTAGAACCAATGTCATCAACACTTAATCCTATTCTAACAAATTTAAATTTCTCTAGTTGGTTTAATATTAGTGTGTTTACTCTACTACCATTAGTTGTTATATTGATTGCAATATTTTTCGCATATTCTGATTGTGATAATATATCAATTAGCTTCCTAGCTTCGGGACTTACAAATGGTTCACCACCAGTAAACTCGATCTGAATAAGATTCGGAACTATTTTTTCAAAGAAGTAATCTTCATTTTCGGTATTTAATATTTTATCAGAAATGTAATATGATTCATCTGGTATATCATAACCTCTAAATGCTTTATCTTCTTTTAGAATTAGACTGCTATATGAAAAATCGCACATACGGCATTTAAAATTACACACATTGCTTAATTTTAAATCTACGACTCTAGGTGGTTCAGCATAAGTTGTAGAATAGTCTTTTGGATCAATTTGTCGAAGAAATGTGTGGTTATATTGGTTTCTATAGCTAGTCAATCCAGCCGCTTCTTCTTTCCAGCATGAGGAACACTCTGGAATCTTTTTATCATCTAAAAATGCTTGCCGAATTGCCTGCATTTCTGGACCATTCCATATGTCCTCATATGAATAATCTTTAAGGCTAGGTGTTTGATATTCTCCTTGAACATCCTTTTCAGCAAACTTACAGCAAGGTCTTACTAATCCAGCATTATCCGACGTAATTGAGATCCATGGAATAATGCAAAAGTTATTCTTCATCTTTTACCTGGCAATATGTTTTGCACTGTCTAGCTAGTTTACTTTCATCTTCCCATGATTCAGGTAATGTTTTTTTAAACCAATCACTATTTAAAATATCCTCTAGATCATTTTCAAATATATTATACTCTTCACGATTTTTATAATAATCCATAAGAATTGATTCTTGGCTTGTTTCGTGCGCAACTCTTGGAACATCCATTAACTGATCTGAAATGCCATACTCAGCCTTTGGAGTCCATTCTTCAGGCGCGCCCATTCTATCATACATGTAAATAACATTAGCAAAAAAACAACATGGTAAAACTTGTCCATCAGGATTTACTAATACTCTTTTCGTTTGCATCCATTCACATTTAATATTACATTTATTTCGGTGTTGCATTACGTATCACTTCCATTTTATCTTCTTCTTCTAGAAATAGAGTTTTCCAAAAAAGACCTGGTGCATTATATTCGTCTAAAGAAGATTTTTCTAAAAATTTAAGTTCACCTACTTTATCAATAAATTCAAACTTAGTAGAATTTCTTTTAAATCTATTCGAAGGCACATAAAAAATATCCTGAGCGCCTTTTTCTTTTACTAGTGAAGCTAGATTGTAAATATCCTTTTCATTGTGTTTAAACACAACAGTAAACACTTGAGATATGCCGCCGGCAGCAGTAAATGTTTCCATATTATCTAAAACTGTTTGTAAGTTAGTGTCCTGTCGATATAGCGAATGTTGATCCTGCGTAATGCCATCAATTGCCCACATAACAGTGATTCTTTCTCTGCCTAGTAATCCAAAATTCCACCACCAATCAGCATTTCTGATGCTACCATTGGTATTAATTAATATTTTACACTTAGAATTATTCATGATATATTTTACAATTTCAAATATATCTTTATTCATCATGGGATCTCCCCATGTACCACAAATATCAATCCTGTCAATATGGCTTAAGTTTTTAGGAGTAAAAGCTTTTTTAAACTCTTCAGTTGACCATTGAATAACAGGTAACCAATCGACTTTTTGTAAGCCATTAGCATCCGTTCTATGGCATTGAGGGCATTTAGCATTACAGTGTGTAGAAATGTCAAGCCATAGACTTAACTCATTTTTATTATATAACTCATTATAGTTATAAAATTGTTCATCTGATATGAGTCTCATAGTCTTTCCATTCGTGAGGCTTGTTCATACTATTAGTAAAGTGGACCATTTTTAGATCAGGATGAAATTGTTCGTTATAGATGTATTCATTACCAGTAACCTCATAATATCTATCAGTTAGTTTAGCGCACATTTCTTTATCGTCAGAACTTAACCAGCGAGTAAACCAAGCATCTGGCATAAGTTTTAAATCCATTCCGTATAGGCTATCTTGGACGAACATAAACTCACCATTAACTGGACCATTTGTTAATCCAGCTTTGATATAGTAGTTTGTGTAATAAGGTATATCACTCATAAACTTTTGATAAATGTGTTTTGTTCTTGAAGGCCAAAACTTATAAAACCCACCGCTCATCTTAAACGGAGTTCCATTAAAATTCCACCAGTAAGGAATAGAAACAAATTCATTCTTCTCGCATGGATAGTTTATAACTTCTTCATAGTCGTTAATAAGCAGCTTATCGATGTCCATAACAATTACAGGTTCATCAATGTCCATATTGAACACTTGAAGTTTATTCCATTGCAAAGGAACGTGTGGATGAAACTGTTCACGGATCCATATCACTTCATGATTGCTTAACTTCGAGTTAATATAATCTTCATACTCTGGACCATATTTGTTTCCTATTCGAACACAAAATACTTTCACAAAACCCATTCCATTTTTTTATTAATGAAGTGATACATCTTAGCATTAGGATCCACACGCTTCATACTATCAAATTTTTCATCGATGATATAATGCCAAGGGCCGTTGAGATATTGAATATCGATAGACTTTGAATGAACCAAATATGAAAACAGAGTTTCATTATCATATCCAAATACACGTTGAATGTTGTGAGGATACATCGAATCTTCTTCTTCTTTTAGTTCTGTCATCAAGCTCAGGTTTTCTTTCATATCATTGAAATAACCTAGCTCTTTAATAATCTTAGATGAAGCTACCATAATGCCCGTATTAAATACATCATTCTCAGGGTCATGACCATCAGCCATCAACATTGCATGAGCGTTCCAGTATTTCGTGGCAGGGTTACGAATACAAGTATTGTATTCACTAGGAGAAACTGTTTTACCCCACATCGCTCTGTCATTTGAGTTAGCGCAACCAAACCTGTTATTGATGTCATGAGCTTCAAAAATATCTTCATCGGTGTTCGGGATTACATCAAAGTCAAGATAACAAACTGCATCATATTTTTCTGAAAATACCTTCATATACCAATGTTTGTAGAAATTAATTATGTCGTATTCTGAAATTTGAGGATATGTTTCTCTAAACTCATTAGCCCAATCAGTATATAAGTCTGGACAATCGATGCACAAATAATCAGCCTTAATAGACTTAGCATAGGCTTCCTGCTTTTTAATTATTTTCCATTTGTTATCTTTAAGGGCATTTTTTGTCTGAAGACTCTTATCAGTTTTTATTTGAACGCCATTTTCAAACCAGCCAGGATTATCTAACTTATCTTCTGGAATATCAATGAATACACTATAAACTACCTTTTTCATTTACCAATCACCATATGTCTTTTAAAGTCACCTAAGTCTAAAGATTCTGCATATGCAACATAATCTAACTTAAGACTTTCTGCAAATAAATCTACTGTTGGCCAACAATTAATATGTGCTGTAAGATCAACAAAATTATTGCTCTGAAATACTACCCAGGTATCCTTAGGTTTATTCTTAATGATAGAAAGAATATCCTCTTGCTCCATGTGCTCACAACTCGTGTTAATGATAGCAGAGTATTTCGACAGGTCTATTTCAGTATCAACTTCTTCAGTTATAAAATCAATGTTACTATCATAAAATAGTTTCCATGCATATTCTTCACACATCGGATCCATATCGGCTGAAGTAATAGCCATCTGATCAATATCAGGCCACATTTGTCTTAGTTGATATGCTGCCATACCATACCACCCGCCAGCAACATAAAAATGTCCGGCGTCATGATTGTAATGTTTGTGAAATTCTTTTGCTAACCACTCTTTGCTTTTCCAGTGGTTTATATCGACCGAATGGCCTATATCTTTAATTCGATATAGATCGTCAATGCCATACATCGATTCATCATAAACTTCTTCAGTAAGCTTTAGTGCTCTATATAAGATCTCTGAGTTCAACGTCAATTTCCTCAAATGTGATTACACATGGATCATAATCAATTTCTTTTTGATATTTTTTTGATTGTACATATTGATTATCAAATGTAAAATAATCAAAATCTTCATGTACTATGAATCTATCTATACCCACATATTTCCGTAAATAGTAGTCCCTGAAGCCGGTGTTAAAATGGCTCCAGTAATTATTAATATCTTCGCTATTAGTATCCCAAGACATAATAGAGCTATTTACTTTTACATCATAGTTTGAAAGTCTGTTATATAACTTTCCGACTTTCCAGTGAGAATGAATAAGAGTAAGTTTTTCCCAGTCCTTTTCTTCTGTGTGAATAAAAGGATCTTTGCAAATCTTAACATCAAGATCAAAGAAATAAGTTTTACCCTTAAAAGGCATGTCTGGATCAAACAATCTGAGTTTGTTCCAAACGCCCTTTAAGGTTGGTTTAGGTAATGGGTCTATGATATTGATTTCTTTGTCTATACCAGATTTATCATCAGTATAGCAATAAAACTTAAAGTCCGATTTTGCTACGGCTTTAATATCATGATATAATTTATTAACGTATTGACTATTATATTTTGTGCCAAACTTGACACATATCACATTATACATTATTAGTCCTTTTGGTCTAATTTTCTCGCACTATAGATGCTTAATAGCTCAAACACTGATTTAGCTTTTCTGATTGACAACTTAAGTTCTTTATCTTTTGACTTTGAGATAATAGGATCTTCAAGAATAGCAATTTTTGTATTAAACAAAAAGTCTGTGTCATTATTCCAATGTTCTATTTTATTTAGCAGATCTTTTGGAGTAATGTTTTCCGATGAAGAAACTAAATTATACTTTTCCTGAAGAGATTTAAGTGCATCTGCTCTTTCTTGTTCAACTTCAGTCAATTTTTTAAGCTTTTGATCTTCAGCATATTCATCCAACTGATTGTATGCTGCTTTAATCTTTTCGGATTCTAAAGCCCATCTACGCTCAACTTCTTCATTAACTGCACTATTAAAAATATTAGCTTCAGCCTTAACAATTGTTTGTGTAGCAGCTTCAATTTCTTCTAATGTAATATCTTGTAAAAGATCGTTAAAATCACTTTGTGTAAAATCTACTTCAAGAACATATGCTGTAACACCATCTTCTTCTTGATATAAAACTTCAATTAATGTATTAGTCGGAAAATCCGCAAAGGTTGCCGATACAACCTTACCGCTAAAAATAGCCATAATAATTCACTTTCTTTTATTATATTAAACTTGGTAAATTCTTAAGTAGTTTGTTGAGATTGTTGTTGCTGATCCACTCGGAACTTCTTGTGTTCTATAATCGTCGGTATTTACAAAGCGCTGTAGGTACGTAGAGCTATTTAGCTTCGTATCAGTCATAGCAGAACCTCTGTTAGTACCAGTTCCATTAAGGCTATACCTGATTCGAGTTCCAGTAACTTCAGCCGCATAGTAGTTAATCATTGTTGTAAGAGCTGATTGGAATGTAGCCGAGGGCGTCTGATAAAGATTTGTTCCAGACTTAGTATAACATACCGGAAGTTCATGGCCAGCAGCACTAGCAGAATTGATTCTATGCAAATAGTAATTTGTAATAGTCGTTGGTTGATCTAGTGTCTCAGGAATACCGCCAGCAGTATAAGCACCGGCATTTGCTCTTGTATCCACGAATACCGGAGTGGCGGAAACCAATGTTGATCCAGAAACCGAAGAGCTTGTTGAAATATGGTATGTTCCAGCTTGTGCCGTTCCAGTTGATCCTGAAGTAAGGGTATCAATAGCGGGAATAATAAATGTATCTGCAAAGTCTGCAGCGGTCATTTCTCTTAGGTTACCGGCATCATAGTATAGTGGATACGAATAAGAAGCATCAGTCCAACTAGCCAAACTCGTGTCAATTGATTCAGTAATCCTAGCATATCCTACAGTTGTAGTAGAAACGTTTGGGGTTTCTGCCTCTGTATCGTAGTTTGTTACATCTGTTGTTCCTGCGCCAGCAATCAATCTGGTATCATTAATAGTTCCAAGATTACCGCCACTTCCAACAACTGACAAATATACATATGGATTTGCCCCATAAAGACGAATGGCTTCTGTTTTAATTGCATTAATTTCAGTGGAAGTCATTTCCTGAAGATTACTGCCGTTCAATTTTAAGGGGGTTCTAACTGTCATGATTAACTTCCTGCGCCGTATAATGTTTTTAATGCTGTGCCTGCACTGTTATATATCACCAAACCAACTTCGTCTTTTAATTTAGCTCTTGATACGGCATCATCAGTTAATTGTGTAGTATTAATACTTCCTGCAGTAACGCTAATTTGACCTGATGAAAATGTAATTGCTGTACCTGCACTTAAATGTGCTCTAACCTCAGCTGCACTTGGACCAGTGTATGTGATAACACCTGAAGTTGAGTTATAGCTTAGTGATCCATCACCACCAGCATCTGTTACACTAATATGTGCTCTAACCTCAGCTGCGCTTGGTCCAGTGTATGTAATAACGCCAGTAGCAGAACTATAGGATAATGATCCATCTCCACCAGCATCTGTTACACTAATCTTACTTCTAAAATCTAGGTCATTATCAACTAGCGCATATACCTCATTGATTGCTCCAACAAGGTCAGAATCTTGAGTTGTATTCAGAGTCGTTAGATCGCCAACATATGTAGAAATTAAATTTGTCTTAGTGACAAAACTGTCCATAGTGTCTGATAAATTTACAATTACTTTTGCCATTATAGTTTCTCTACAATCTGAGTTAACATTTGTTTGATAGAATCAATATCCGTTTTCATTTGCTCAAACTCTTGATCTTTAGCTTTTCTCAGTCGCTTTGCTTCACGGGCTTGTTCAAGTTCACTTCTATTTATATTGATTATGGCCCCGGTATTTAAATCTCTTGCCATACCGGGGCCGTTATCTGCTTTAACTAATCTCATTATACGCCCATCGCAATAGCTCTTAGATCACGAATGACTGGAACTTTAGCGCTACTTGTTGACTTAAACACAACCTTGATTTGGAACTGATTAAATGCTGGGAGTGATCCACCTTGCCCGCCGATAAGGTATTCGTATGATCTGAATACTTCTGGATTTTCATCTGAAGGCATATTATTTTCAATTGAAGCTAGGGCCCAGTCGGTATCCGTAAGCAACGTTGTGCCATTTGACACTCTGTAATAAACGTCAAAGCTTGCAACCGATGGTCTGTTTGCTGATACTAGAACTTTCAAACCAACAGCATCATCCGCGAGTGTAATAGCTTTTGTGATATGCTTAGAGGCGTGTGTGCCCCCTGTTGCTGTTGTTTCAGCGACATAGTTAAGTGGAACGTTAAATCCACTGGCAGGGGACGCAGATTGTTTGTCAATTCTATTTGAGATAGCAATTGCGATTGCGCGCTGCATATCAATTACAGGAGATACGAAGTCATTATTCGTTGACATTGTAATATTAAGCGTTAAGCTCTTTGCACCTGCCATATTGTTTGTTTCATTTGACGCATTAGCAATCAACTTTGGTGCTGAGAATACAATCTCTCTATTGATCGGAATATCAACAGCGCTTTCTTTCTGATAAGCGGTTTCTATCCCAGCAAGAGATTGACCCGTTGTAAACTCACCTGTTGCAGAAATATTAGTCTCGTCTAATAAGAGAGTTGTGATATTTGGAATCATAACATCCATCGGAATGTTTTTATCTGCTAGAACTGCACTTCCCCCACCAATATCAGCGGATGTTGATGCTGAGTCAGCTTCAAATGTGTAGCCATTTGCATCAAGAGCCGTAATTGTTCTAGTGCCGTTAATACTTCCTGCAGAAATGCCGCCGAATGTAGTTGCCCCTGAAATTACAACATCATCACCAACCGTAAGACCGTGAGATCCTTGATTAACTGTAATTGTCGCATCTGCAGAATCAACACTGAATGGATCGGCTGGAAGTAGTTCAGAAGGAACTGCTACGTTGTTGAGTTTTGCTGTGCCTGTTGTTGCAGTAAACTGTGCACCATACATTTTAAATGTTAGGTCTTCCCACTGTGACGGAGTCCAAGTAGATGCGTTTTGCGATTTGAAGAGTGACCCCAAGAATGGCTGTCTAGTTACTTTAGCATCTGTTGTTCCTAGAATAAAGTCGCCAACTCTAGAAATATACACTAGGTAATCTGTGGTGTTTGCAAGCATAACAACAGCATATTCCTTACCTGGCTCTAAATAAACAGGCTCGTTAAACTCAAAGGTAGTAGCAGCACTTGCATCATCAGAAACTGTAATCTCAGAAGGATAAACAAATTTAGTTGATCCAGGTAAAATATTACCAGTTGGAATACCATTCTCTACAGTTCGAAGTTGGATCCATACAGGATTTGCTTCTGAAGCTGCTTTTGTTTTAAAATAGAAATCAAACTTTGTTACAAAATATCCAGTTGGTTCTTCGACAAGGAAAGACTGGGCTAATGGATCTGGTCCACCACCGCGCGCTTCAGTATTCTGTGCGATTACCCGACTAGAGGATGATGTTCTCGTATTAGTAAAACTTTGGACCGTAAGAACTCGTGTTGAAACAACGTCTCTTTGTCTAACTTCAATAGTACCTCTTGAAGTAAACGTTGTTTTACCGAATGAAGTCCCGTTCGCTCTTACTCCAGACGTAACATCAGATAATGTAAACGGTCTTGTACCAGTTCTAAATCTTAAACCTGCAGTTGATGGAATAAAGAACGAACCTTCAATTCGACCGGATCCATCAGCTACAAGGCTCGATGCCCCATCTGGATGTCCAACGGTCCCGTTTAGACTATTACCGAAGTCAACTGGATCAGATGCAATATGAACAAATGATTCTGATTTTACCCAATCGTCAACGGCAACATCATCAAAAAACGGGAACAATCTTGTGTTAGGTCTGAATCCTTCGCCTTTAAAATATACTTTTCTTGAGCGCATGAATGGAATAACAAGAACATCCACCACGCGGTCGCCTACAACAGTTCTTACCGTTTCGCTCGAAACGACGCGATTTGATCCGGTTGTAGTAGTAGTTGTAGAATTTGCAAAAGTCGTCGTGGTTCGAGTCTGTCCATTTTGCGATGATGAAGAAGTATTTCTACCAGCAACAGTACTTGAAGCTAAAGTAATGGAACTTGATGTGGAACCAACTTGAAGTTGATCAACCGGTGTTCCTGCCCAGTTAAATGATGCTGAGTTCCAGAGATTTGCTGAGCTAGTGTTTAACCTTGTCCCACCGCTAATAACTCTATCTGCAGTCCACCGTTTTTCGATCCAACTATCGCTTGATGGCGACATTGTAATATTTCCAAGCCAATCCATTAATATAAATGGATTTACGTTTTCCGTACCTGTTACGGAAGATTGGTCATATATCGTTCTATGTGTATAGTTTAGATATACGTTGTCACCTTTAAGAATAGTATTTGTTGATGTTGCGGAGTCATATTGAAGAGTAATAGCATCTTCACTTGAGGTCGGTCTTAATGCTTTGTTAACCGGATCAAGAGCAGCTCTGTGTTCCGACGATGTAACATCAGTGAATGCGTGATCCGCAAAGTTATCCACAAAGAAACCTGATTTTGTTCTGTCAAGACCAGCTGAATCCAATACACTCAATGCGCTTGTATCGAGTTCGAGTAAGCTAAGAGAAGTTAATTCTTCAAGCTTATCGATACGATCCTCAAGACGACCAATATCTGACATAGTATAATGTCTATGGTCAATCTTTTCAACGGTTAAATCCGATGGGGAAAGAACATATGGGTTTAATGTAACTCTATAAAGCTCAAGCGAGTTTTCAGGGGTTTCTGGATATTTTGGTGAAATAGCAGGCTTACCTGAAATAAACTTGATTTCATTATTATTTGTAATAATAACTTTATTTCTTGTTCCAAGATAGTATGTAGCGTCAGCTTGGATGGTATCGTTCGTTTGCGGAAGTTCGTGAAGAACTGCTCCAGCACCAAATGTTTGTGAGGAGTTAACAACCGATCTGAAATCAAGAACGTCTCTAAGAGAAACTGTTGTTCCATCGGCTAGGGTGTGTGAAGGAATATCTTCATAGTCAACTTCGCCTGTATATGAGTTAACCGCAAAGAAGTCGCCTGAAACACCGTGATCAAAATATTGATATTGAACAACAACATCATCGGTTGGAAGTGATTGTCCAGGTTTCAAAATAATACGGCCTAGATCATAGAAGTTATCTCTTTGACCGTTATCGATAGTAAACTTACTTACAAGCGATCTGCCAGAAGAATCCGACAATGTAATTCCGTCAAAGGAATAGATATCAGCTTTTGATAGATTTGCATAGATAAGTCCATTTCCATCAGAATCGAATGATGTAATTGTATTAGCGCCTGTTTCAAGGCTTTTTGATCTAACTGTTGCAGCTGCTTTATTAACATAAGTGATAACTTCAAGATTCGCTTCAGATGCTGGAAGTCCTGAAAGAGAAGCCGTTGTAGTACCAGCTCCGGTGATTGTTGCGCCAGAAATAATATCACTGTCTGCTAGTGCAAGAACCCAGTCATTTGTATTTGCAAATGTTTCGCCTGAGGCTGAAAGTGTAAGTGTTGCTTGGCCTGAACCGTTTGTTGATGTTGTAAATCTACGTTGAGTTGCAAGTGAAATATCAGATAATACTGAAGGTCTAGATGTTGGAAGACTTACTAGAAGTGAGCTATTACTTGCATCTTTAAGAACTGCCTGAGAGTTTTCAAGAACCAAATTTGAATAGTTAGTAGTTGAAGTCCCAATGCTTCTTGTGTCCCTGAAGTTTTGACCGGAATTCATTGACAGTTGGAAAAGATAAAGCCTATAGTTACCGTCACCATTTTCTTCAACCGCCCGGACTCTTGCTGTACCAATCGTTGATCCGCCGTGAGTGGTAGCCGATCTTAAATTCATAAGTTCGAATTCGTTTACGTTTGGAAGACCTTTATTCCCGTCAATAACAATGTAGTTGCCAATGCTAAATGCAGCAACTTCGTTGTTTACTGTTTCTGTTGTTCTGGGCTTTGTTACAATAATATTCGTGTTAAAATCTTTATTTGCTCTATATCCATTAACGTATACTGTGCCTGGAGATACGTGAATATCAAGTTTAGTTGTATCAGAATCGTCGTCGAAAGATAACGTGTATGGTGTAACGATATAATTGCCAGACTCTTCTTTTGTTCTTAATGCAAGAACGTCTGTGAGCTTATTGTAGTTATCTTCTGATTCCGCTTTAACGTCAGATACGATAATACCATTTCTGATTTTGGCAATATAAACAAAGTTTTCGTCTGAATCAACATTGCTCCTAATATCAAGAGTAAGACTAATTCTATATCTGTCAGCGCCAGGCGAAGAAGTGTTTGGAAGCGCACCAGAGTTATCATAAAGAGTTACATCATCATTTGCCGTAACAATATCTTCAACAATCTTAAAACCAAGATCATCTGTTAACAAACTTGTGTATTTTGAAATGATTGATGTTTGTTTTGGAGCGTATACAAAACGACCTGTTGCGTAAAAATCCCCACCTGCAACGTTGCCAGAAAGACCACGACCAGTAGCTGGATTCAGTGTTGTATTTGTGGTTTGTACCGTAAGTGTGACAGAACCGTTTGTAATATCTTCTGCTGCAGCAAACTTAATTGAAGCTCCGCTAGAAAGACCATCGTTATACTTCACGTATATTGTTGCTGGATCTGAACCAACAGCAACTTTAACATCCACGATTGTCGCTTTGATTCCAGAAGTTGCGCCTGTGAATTCTGTACCGATAATAGTCGAAGTATCTGATGGTAATGTATTTGATGCTGTATTAAGTTTAACAAATTCAACTGGGTTAACGCTAATACCGCCAGGATTTACCGCTGCGCCTTCTTTGAAGATGTTATTGCCAAAGCGAGTAATCTCAGATTGAATAATAGTTTGTAGCTGTGTTAACTCACGCGCTTGAACTGCACGGCCGTTATTAAAGAGAACACGATGAAAACCAGCGCTGTCGCTGTAATCGTCTCTATATGTGTTTTCAAATGTATTCTTGATTAATTGGTCGACCATATGTTAAACCTGTCTTATAATTGGATGATAATCTTAAGGTCTTCTGTCTGAGCAGCTGACCTTTCGATGGCAGCGCGGTTATCAATGTAGAATACCTCACCTTTGAACTTATTTATATCACCTACTGTGAGTGGTGTTCCAATAACACCCGAGCCTGCACCATCAGTTTCAGTAACAGATTCAGATGATTGGAATGGAATAAAGCCAGTTTCTTCTGTTTGGTGGTAATAGATTTTATCTGAATCGAATCTATCTACATACGCCTGTGCTCCAGATGTTCCGCCAAGAATTGTTTTGTCTGCGGAGAAAGCAGCCGAAATGGATGATAGTGTCATATAGTCAAGTGCTGATCCAGTTTCAGATGAATAATCAGAATCCGTTGTAGCATTTTTAACGTTTCTCATCAGTGCGACTTGTCTAAAATCTTGACCGATAACGAAATCTTCATTTTCTGCACCAGAAGGTTTTGCATTAAACATAAGTGAAGTTGATTTTAAATCAATTCTAGGATCTGAACCAAATCCACCTAGATATGAAAGATTTGCTCTTGCAGCCGCGCCTGTTCCAGCACCGCCCGAGAAAACTACATCAGCATAATTATATCCACTCCCGTTGAAAATCGTCGAGGCGGAATCTTTCATTTCAACTTTAACAACCGATCCTGCAAGAACTGTTGCAACCGCTTCTGCACTATCGCCATCGCCGATAATTGTTACCGTCGGTGCAGAAGTATAACCAGATCCGCCAGAAGTAAGAGTGATACCAGCAACTTGACCATCAACCGCAGCTTGTTGGATAGAATATTGTTCAATAGCTGTAGCTGCCGATGCCGAATCTGTAGCATCCTGTAGTTTTACTGGCATATAGTTTGCAGACAAATATTTGTTTGCATCAACCGCAGCAAGTGTGTATAGGAACTTCCACACATATCCATCCGCCGTTTTAAATGCGGCTGATGCAGAACTAGTCGGTTTAACTGTAGATGCAACAGCCACGCCGGTTGCACTTTTACCTTGTTCAAGACAGATATAAACAGAGTTGTTATCAGTAATAACATAATGTGAATTCGTAGGCTGTCCAACCTGGTTAGTATTATACCCAGAATATACTGAACCAGAAGACCAGTTTTTGCGTGGGGCAACGAATGATACGTCAGCCGTTCTTTTAACAGATTGCATATTCAATCTAAACTGCAGTTCTTCTCTCAGAGAATTAATTGGAACCGTTGGAGTATCAGAAGAATCCCAGTCCTGTGATCTACCGATGCCGATGTAATAGTTTACTGCCGAATCGGCAACATCTTCAAAAATGTTTTGGACCAATTCTCTTTTAAAATAATCTGTGATGATGGCTGCCATTTTAGGTCCTACTTATAGTGCTGCGATTGCTGTCTTAAATGCGTCAAAGTCTGCACTTGCCGCTGCGATTGATTGTAATGAGCTTATGCTGATATAGTCACCATAGAGCTCTGTAAAGTTTTCATTGATTTTCTGGCCAGCGTCTCTGAGCGTATCGCCAGTGCCGTCATTAGCCGATGTTCCAAGTGAAATAGATTGTTGTGCCATAATTAATTCCTGTTGTGTTGATTCTATTTATAACAAATATTACGCGGAATCTTGATATTGTAGCGGATTACCGTAATCAAATTTATTCATATCCATTTTTTCTATTGTATTAGAGAAATCGACTGCGCGAATGATTCCATCAGAATCCTCATCGAATGTAGGTGAGTTTTCGTCAGCAAATTCAATAATTGAGTTGTATTGATCTGCAATTCCTGCTATAGTAAGAGTATTGAATAGTTGAATTTGACGTATGAGTGACACTCTTTCTGCAAGAGAATCGCTATCATTATCATCAATAATAATACCAGTAATTGACTGATTTTGTGTAAGTGTTGCGAATGCGGTTTCTTCAAAGATTGCTGTGCCAGCTGCAGAATCTAGTGCTGCAATAGGCATCGATGAAGCACTAAGATTATATATGCCTTCAATAACAACATCACCAGCAAGATACCAGCCCGCAGGATGCACAAACAACTTAAACAAATCTTCCCATTTTGCTACAGGAATGCCAGACTGAATTAGAATAGAGTGTATCTGATATCGCTTATCGTCTTGTATATATTTAAGAGAATCTGTTCCTAATCTAGAATCATTCACAATAAACATATTGTTTTTTGGATATACGATAGAAGCTTCTTCACCAAAGAACGCTCTAAAGAATCCTTCAGCTGAGATTTTGCTTCCTTTTGCTTTATAGAAACCTGCAATAACTTTAGCAACAAACCTTGGATCTGCAAAGAAGTCTGCAGATTGTGAGTTATTGCCAATCTCTTTAAAAATGTTATCAAGAGAAGATAGCTGTGTTGTGCTCAAGTCTCTTGCTTGATATAATCCTTGAATGAAGTATGAATAGCCTTCATCATCTTTTTCCATAAAGTCATAATAAACGTCAAGAAACTTTACTAAGTCTGGGTACTCAGTTGCAAAGTGTTCTGGTAAAGCTTCCTTTGTCTTATCAATGATAAGATTGAGTGGCAGTCTTCCGTTGTAATCAAACCTATTTGACATTATAGTGTTACTCTAATCTCTTGATAATCAATCTGCGCAGAAGCGAATGATTTTTCAGTATCAAGTGTAAGAATATAGTTTCTTAACGGTCTTATCGTGCTTTGATTAGCGGGAACTGCAGATACTTTAATATATGTCGCCGCTCCTACAATAGATGTTGGGGTCAAACTCACTATATTGACAGAACCTTTTACTGGATTATACGTTCCGATATTTGTGACTACAATTTCACCATCTGCAGTAACAACCTCTAGAATATTAGATCCAAGTCTATTTCTTATGGTACAAGTTTTACCGCTTGTATTAAATGCGGTTGACGTTATAGTATAATCAGTTGATGATGGAGCAGCAAGAGCCACGGGATATTGAAGGGAATATGCAAGATTTTGTGACAAGGTTGGAGTTATTCTTTGCTGAACTTTAACATTCATTCGAGAGTTAAGAATAGCTTCGCTTATGTCATCAACATCTGCTAAAATCTGTGAACGTCTAAATGTCGTATTAAACTTATTAAGATTTGTTGTGAAATAATCTCTGATAACTGTCTGAACTGTGCCTTCAGTTGTACCTGCAGTAGTGTTTGTTAGTGATGGATCAAAGTTAAAGAATGTTTCAGTTTCAATATAAGTTGTGACTGCATCTGTAAACTTAGTATCAATAGACATGATAGAAAGGGTGTCTGATAGATTCGATACGATTCCATCTTTCACAACCTGCTTTACCGCTTCTGTCGTATTCTCAATAAACTTCAAAGACACATATACATTACCGAAATCGGCTGGAACGTTATCTTCTCCGCCCCATGCAGTAACATCATCAATAAAACTTCCGAACGTTCTCGTGATAAGCGCAATATAATCATTTGCAGTTACGAGCCTGTTTTGTGATGCATATGAAATTGGTGCATTTGATTTAATAGATTTAATTGATTCTTTATCAGAACCACCAGCAGCCCTTGAAAGTGTAGTAACTGCAATAGCATAATCTGTGTCATCGACTGTTATTTCACTTTGAGAAACAAAATCTCTGGCGCCATTTGCAACACCATCGCTAGTTGAAAGATATGTTACACGGATAACTTCGCCCGCTTGTGGTGTTTTACCTGTTGTAATCCCGTCACCGAATGTGATTTCATAGCTTCCGTTTGGAGCTTCTCTTAACATATAATATCTTGTATCTGCCGTTACGTTCTGCGCAGACGCCAAAGAAAGATAAGTTTCAAAAAGTTCTGCATTTCTAGACGCATAAACTTGAACTGTCGCCGTTGATGTATCCATAGTATCATCTGGAATAATATAAACTGGCGTTGATGTTGAATCTGCAATAAATGTTTTTGTTCTAAATATACCTTCATAGATATAGATTGTTGGAGATCCACTAGATGTTAGGAACTGATAGAATCCAGATCCATTATCAACGGCAATGTGATCTTCAATAGTTTGGAAAATATACGATACATCCTCAACAGTTGAAGTGAACTGTGAACCAGCAGGTAATGTTATTGTTCCAGGTCTACTTGAGCTTGTAACGCTTACTGACAAATTCACAGTGGCATATGCTGCAGTTTTTGATCTTGGAATATAGCCAAGTGATTCCGAAATAGCTAGAACAGAACTTCTAAGTTGTGCTGTTGTGAGGAATGATTCGTTCAATGCAAAGTTTGCAATCAAAGCATTATAGTGAGTGTTATATGCTAGAACGTCAAGGATATTTGATAGACCAGAAGCCTCAAAGTCGTAGTCAGCAAATTCATCACTGGCAAGAAAGTGTGTTTTTAGTTGCTCTTTGATTCTATTAAAATCAAGGTCTGTTGATTTAATACTAACTGCCATATTATCTTAGCCTTGTAATTGTTGTTTCAAAAGTCACTTCCTCGGATGTATTTATAATTTGGAATACGATCTGGACTCTTGCCGTGTTTCTGTCTGGTTGAACATTGGGCGAAACTGAAATAAGTCTGGCTCTTGGTTCAAAGTTTTGTAATGCAAATGTAACTTGATCAGCAATCAAAACATTACTTTCATCATCAGCTAATTCGAAAAGAAGAGCATTTAGCCCACCGCCGAAGTATGGGTTAAATGGCTTTTCGCCTAAGTCTGTGAGTAGCAAGTTTTTAATCGCTTGCTTCACTGCAGCTGCATCATTTTTCTTATAAACATCACCAGATGCTTTTTTAGCAAATGTTAAATCAATATCTGAATACAACCTATTTCTAGAAGTAACAAGACTTCTAGTTTGTAGGTCACCATCCTCTATTGAGAAATATTTTCTAGCCATGTTACTTCCTAATCTTTGAAGTATTTATGTAGTTTTAAGAGGGATATCTCTTAATAAAGTTTAGGTTTTCAAATGGAACTTCGCCGCCATCAGCTTTAAAGCTAGGAATCGTGAACGGGAACCAGAACTTATCAGTGTCCTGCCACACATAGATGAAGATCTCGCCGTTATCTTCATTGGTTCTTGTGATAACATAATCGCCTTCCTGGGCTGGTAGGTTGAATGGCCTTTTGAATTTATCTTTGTAATCAACCCTAGAATCACCAGTATTAAATGTGTGAATTGGGCCCTGCTCGGTCTGATCTTCTGGATGAATGAACGGATACGCATTGCCTGCTTCTTCATCAGGTTCTTGACCGTCATCACTTTCGTTTTCTCCAGCTTCCTCAACTGATTCTTCTGCCGATGGCTCATTTTTAGGTTCAGTTGCAAGCATCATGATCTCTTTACCTTGAACCTTACCGTTGAATACTGTTTCAACAGTCATAGCATAAGTTGCTTTCCAGTCTTTTGGTATAGAAGGCATGACAAGAACGATCTGAACATTCAAATCGCCAGATGGATCATATGTGTCATAGTCGAGAATCATTTTTTCAAACTTGATATTTTTTACAATCCAAGTTGCAAGTTCAAATGTTTTATCAGTATCAACAACACCATCTAGCCCGGTTAGTTCATACACAACTACCCGTCCTTTTGTTCTTAAATCAAGAATGCTTCCTGCTGTTAAAACCTCAACGTCATTTTTCATATAGACGCCTTCTACGATTTCAAGGTTATATCCCTTAAACTCTTCTTTATCTTTTCGAATTCTATTTACAAACTCTGCTTGAGGATATAGATTTCTAAGCATCTGAATTTTTTCATTTAGCGTTTTAGAAGGATCAAGCTTTCCTGGATCGCCTTTGCCATATAAGAACTGACTTAATGAAATGCCTGCCGCAAGCAATGTGCTTGAAGTAACATTTAGAACGCCATTTGGATCGTATTGTGTATCTGGAACAATAGCAGTTTGCGTATTAACCGATGCAATGACTCTTGCTTTTGGGTCACTCGAACTTGAAACTGTTGTTCTTGGCGTCACTGTAAGCTGTTTGGGATCGCGTGTTTCAATAACTTCGGCAGGAACTGTATCAGAATGTTTAGGGTTCATGTTACCAGTAGATACCTGATAATTATTAAACTTCTGATTTGCGTGGTGGCCTGTGTCTCTTTTTCTCGCACGAACTTCTTGTATTGTCAAAGTTTCTCTTGAAACGTATCCAGTATCAGCTGATTTATCAAATGCATTTTTAAGATGATCGCCCTTATCAATTGTAACCTTCTTAATGCCGTATGCACCCTTTGTTAGATATTCAGTCATAACGGCAGTTGTTGCTTTTGCTGTTTGGCCTGTTGTATCAAATGATGCATCACTTCCAGATGATTGGGAAGCTCCTCCACCACCTGATGCTGCGGCAACGTTTGCTGCCAGCGCAGATGAAGCCGTTCCGAATAAATCTCCACTGAATGAAATTGCATTCATTGTTTGTGTTGCTGTTACAGTTTTAGTATTAACAGTTTCCCCAGCCCATAAGCTATGCCCAACATATGAGTTATAACTATGCATAATAACATTTTCACCGCCGATGTTACCGGAGGCACCAAACACTGAAATGCTTTCTGCAGCGATATTAATGTCAGGAGCAGATTGAACAATCTGTGCTTCAGATGTAGTTGCAATTGCACCCTTCGCTGCAACAGTAGCACTACCGCCAGCTGCTAGTTTGTAATCTACCTTTGCAAACTGCGTAATACTTCCCATTGTAGTATTTGTATAGCTTCCAGTATACGTGTCTTGTCTGCTACCAACAATTGATGTATATTTGCTTCCGTAATACAAGTCTCTTGACGGACCTTTAATTGTCTTTGTTTCGTCTTTTGCTTGGACGTTATACGAACCACCAACGTTCACATTAAAATCACCGCCGACATTCAACGTAAGATTACCAGAGTAATTAAGTTGCCCGTCACCAGTGATAACCATTTTATGGCCACCTGTGACAACTTCTACTAATCCGTCACCTTGTGCAACGACAATGATGCTACCGTCTGGACGCATATCAACGCCAGAGCCATCAGCATGTTTAATTAAAATTCTAGGAGATGTTGATGTGTCATTATATTCAATGACGTGGCCACTCTCAGTTTCAATAACCTGGTTAAGCGGATATTCAGATTGAATACCGCCACGATATTTGCTTAAGTCTACTCCTGCAATAGTTCCTGGAATATTTAACTCATTCGTAGAAACACTTTGCTTTGCAGAGTGATTTACAGATGATGCATTTTCATAGGACTCTTTAGGATATTTGCCTGTTTGATCACCAAAAGCTAAATTTCCTGAACCGTCATTACGGGGATCTAAATTATCAAGTCTATTGCTCATGTGTTGTCCCTATATCTCATTACATCTTTTAGCCATTGCGCTGCTCTATCTGTTCCGCCTTTTTTGGCGTCAGCCCATCTTCTGGAAGAGCTTGTTCCTGGATTTCTTCCCCACGCCATATCAACGTGTAGATTTCCCTTCATATATGTAGGACCAGCGCCCATTCCAGTAATACCTTGGCTTGCCAAATACCTAGCAAAGTTTAAAACGTCCGGTGGGGGATTATTAACCCCAAAGTTTACTCTGTTGCCGTTTGCATCAAAAACTCGTAAATCTGCAGCCCAACCATAATTATGTCTAACAGAACCTGTCCCCTGTCCGGGCAACTGTCCACCACTTGTAATAACCATCGTAAATCCAGTTGCTCTATGAGCACCTTCGAGTATTGCCATCAGTTGGGGTTGAATATTTAAAGGCCGTGGATTTCCTGCATTTTTATTACCATATTTAACGCCTCCGCCAGTAGGTAGACCAAGGTCTTTATTAGTTGCGGGTTTTTGTATTACAGGTTGTTTAATGTTACTTTTACCCAATTTGTTTTCAATGAATGTATCAAGATCAAAACCAGGGGCGAGTAGATTAGCTTCTGCCCATCCCTCATAATCAGGATATTCAGCTGCATTAATCATTTTTATTCCAGGATATACGTTATATATCGTTGCGATAAGTCTCTTTGTTGATTCTTTCGTTTGCTGTGTGACTGCATCTTGTGTATATGTTACACCATCATCAAATGAGCCACCGGCAACGATAATATCAATACTATTGGTTGACGTTATGTCAGGATCTGGTCCAGGTTTACCGATAGGAATACCACGTTCGATAGTTCCATCACCCCAAATATAATAGTGCCATTCTGGGTCACGCGGATAACCAAGACCTTCTTTGTAATCTAATCTATCTTTGAGTCTATAATCAGGATTTAGTGTCGCCGCCGTCCAGTAAAATACAACTTTATCAACATCACGTGAGTTACTTGCAAGTTCAGCAGTAAACTCTTCAAGGCTGTTGATTGTTGTTTCCGCCGCTGTCGTATTACCCATTGTTGAAATTGGATTTGTGGAAACAATCGCTCCTGCAGCACCTGGTGGAGTTGATGTTAACATTCCAGAAACACTACCTAGGGTTTGCTGAAATCCGCCAAGTTTATCCTCAATTTCACTTAAAGCCAATCCTATCGCTTGATCCTTTATTGCGTCAAAAGCACCAGTAAAATCATTATTAGAAAATGCTGTAAGAACGTCTGCAGCTACATTTTTAGAAAATGAATTCGCCGGCAGATTAAATCCTGTTGAAATCTGTGATACTGAGTTATTCATTTTGTGAAGTGTGTCAAGTATAGGCAAACCAGTAATACTACCAAGAACGTCACCAATACCAGATGTAATACCATCAGTAAGTTTTGATAAGTCAGCATCGATTTTAAGATTAATTGATCCTGATAGAAAATCATCAATCTGCGGTAACTCTGCTTTGAGTGCTGGATTAAAATCACTCACCGCTGATTCAATAGTTCCCTTTATATCGTTAGACGTAATTTCTGGAGACAATGCTGCCATACCAGCTGCAATTCCTGCCGCTGTTGGTAATGCAACGCATATATTATTAAATGTAGGTGCCACAGTAGTTCCTGTCAATGAATTTGCGATATCGTTTTCCGAGCTGCTAAGTTCTTTTTTGACTTTATTCCCAACTCCAGGCAAACTTTCTGTTAACTCTGCCGGCGCATTTTGAAGATTGCCCATGGCAGTTTGTAGGTTTTGCGGAACAGTCGTAGCGTTCTTGAGTCTGATCTTAAGCTTAGTCGAAACATCAGCAATAGGAAAATCCCCAGTGATTGAACTTAATGACTTGACGCCATTATTGACTTGACCAACAACACTACCAACAACACTTGTATTAAGAGACGCAAAGCCACGTTGCGCTGCGTCTAAACCAGAAAGAATATCTGGTGTATTAATTTGCGCCTTGATGCCGCCTAACTGACTCTTTAGTTTATCTTTAAAGAATGTTGACATTATTTAACCTTATTGTGCATTTGATGGGGGCGAAACAGGAGCAGATGATACTTTGTGTGCAAATGAATTAAAAGCATCAGCTGCATAGTCTATACGTTTTGCAATATGTGGATCTAAGTATCTTCTTTCGAATGATTCATTTGCCAACTCGATATTGGATCTTTCATACCATCTTTCAACTCTGTCTGCAGCCAATCTAGCAGTTGTTGCGGCTGGAGCCCATTTGGAGAATCTGAGCCAACCAACTGTTTTAAGTTCATGGACAACGAAGCCTGCTTGCGTTTTAATATCAGGAACTTTAAACCCACCAGAGTTTTCTAACAGTTCTACCTTTTCTGCAGAAGCAAATTTCAATAGATTATCATATCTATCTGCTCTCCATTGTGCAATACCATGAGCACCCTTTCCCCCGCCCGCGTTATTGTAGGCAAGAGGATCCATTCTAGTGTATGATTCAACCATAAAGTTGCCAACAAATCCTGCGGCAAGTTCCTTTGAGTTTGAATATTTAAAATCTGTTCTAAAAGCTTCTTCTAATAAGTTATAAACTCTTTCAGGATTTGATCCTCCTTCAAAGTTATATTGTTGTGTAGATCGTGTCCCGCTGTAATGCACCTGACCATTTGATGTTGGCTGTACCATACCTGGGATAGGATTCTTAAGTCCACGTCCGCCCGACACTGAAGGATTGGGTCCATCGACTCGTGGGATAGAACCTAAAACTATTGGTAACTGTGAGTGCTTTCCGTCAAGAAACATACCAAATACTTGAGCATATGGTTTGAGGCCGACTGGAGTTCCATTAATACCTGAAGTTCCACCATGTGTAATTGGAGCAACACATTGCGCCCATGGTAAAGCATCATTAGGTATATCGCTTGTATTTGCAGAGTGAACACCAAAAATTCTGACCCTCACTCTACCTTGTTTGAGTGGATCATTAACGCTTTCTACAACACCAACAAACCAACGAGTTTCGTCGCCGTAATATCCGTCATTTACAGTTTTTAAACTCATTTTGTGTTCTCTAACTTAACGCAACTAAATGTAACATCATATCTCTCTTTTCTGATAATATGTCTTGCTGCATAGATTAGGTGCTTGCCTGACTTCATTTGGTCCGTCGATTGACTTATATCTGTTCCATTATCGCCAATATCGTTATTCAAAAATCTCAATCTAATAATATTGCCGAGAGTTTTATTTGAATCTGCAACAAGAAAATTTCTTCCAGGAACAGATATATCTATAGCATTACTTGTGATAATGTGACGCAATGCTCTTGCATTCACGTTATTATTCCAAGAACCAGGCTCTCTAAAAGACTGGTGATTTTCATACGCGTATGATGTCGCGATATTGTATATTTTTTTGGATTTAATCCTATTCAACTTCTGATTTTTATATGCATAGTTTGTATTAAAAACAAAAGACTCAGGCTCTAGATTAGATGTAAGAGCAAACTGATTAATAACATCATATAGCATCGGTTTGGGATTAGCATTTGTAGTATCCCAGAAACTATACTCTGCGCCTACGAGACCTTTTGAAATGATCTTACTAATATTTGGCGCTGCTTGTGTTTGATAGTTTTGAATGATATATTTTTTAGCTTCTCTATCTTGTGTGCCTGTTGCATTTTGGCTGTAAACATATTCTGTATTACCGCCGGACTGATCAAGCATTTTTGATAAGGAAAGAAAGTGAACTTTGTTATAGTTACCAAGGGTAGAAAATAGATAAAAGGGCGAACCAAAAAAGTCAGTCGTTCTATCTTTAATCCAATTGCAAGCTTCCATAGGTGTCATATTTGGAACCACAACCTTAAGTGTTGCTTCTTGCTCAGTTTCATCTGCGTCACTTAGAGAATATTCATCAAAGTGATCAAGGAAAATCTTTTCGATAATCTCACGGCCAGATCCTTCATATGCTTTATTTACATTCAGGAATGTTGATATGAAAGCGCTTTCTTCAACCATCTGAAATGTAATTAATTCACTTTTATCATTGTTCTTTGCAGCATCGACGATACCACTAATGATAAAGTTCCTGTTGACTGTTGCTGTTTCGTCTTCTGGGTATCTTAATGCAAGATAGAAGGATTCAACACCTCTAAACTTAATCTTATCATATATCCCTGCAGTGTCGAGAAAGCTAACAAGCCCGGTTAAATAAGGTTTGTCTATATGTTCAAAAATTTCAATATCAGTAATGATATTTTCAATCTCGAATACTAATAGTTTTTCGGGATCGCTAATAATCGCTTTTTCTATAATTAATCTATCTTCAGACATTATGCGTTACGCACCGCTTCTTTAAATGCAGACACAACAGAATTAATTGCAGTCGGCTTGATTACTCTGATTTCTTTTAGCTTGTCATTTTCTTCTTTATAAAAGTCCATGTATGTCATTTCAGTGATTAACGCACCAGGTCCAACTGACGGATCAATATCAGCATAAAGTCTGTCACCATCGACATACATTTTCGCTGAGTTGTATTCCTCTGAAACAGAATGAATTGAGATACGGTTACCATTCTGATCTTCTAGAAGTTCACCCGTTCTAAACGCCTTTGTGCCAGCAATAATGATCTGTCCTAAGTCTGCGTTTCTTCGTGATACGGTTCCTGTTACGGCACTTGTAACACCAATAACAGTTTCTCCGAGCGCAAAAACATTATGGAGTGGATCTTTTGTTGTAACAGTTGTTCCGGAGAAAACGTCTTTTGCTCTTGCTTCAATTTGTTGGCCAACCATTGGCCAGCCTTGTCGTCTAATGTGGTCATTCATTAAAAAGAATGTCCAATAAAATTCTGCGGTATTATACAATTTATACGAAAGCTGATCCGGTCTCTCATTCTGGATAGCGTAAATCTGATAAAAATCTAGGTTGTCTTTGATATCATCAATAATATCAACGTACGTAAGAATATTTTGAAATTGAGTATTGTATGTCTCATTGCCAAATTTATATGGTG
>Ga0209137_1000342_pt1 | contig 50934 bp, 49 predicted proteins | sample SaaInl5LU_22_DNA_FD_184642 | JGI IMG/M metagenome (GOLD analysis project Ga0209137, IMG submission 184642) | Marine microbial communities from expanding oxygen minimum zones in the Saanich Inlet - ESP_105LU_22_DNA (SPAdes) (version 2) | ecosystem: Environmental > Aquatic > Marine > Intertidal... | reverse complement strand
AATGGGTACTTTAAACGGAAGTCATTACACAAATTACCCTCCTTTAAATCAATTAAGTTTTTTATTAGCTGCTTTGTTTTCGAGTAAAAGTATTTTTGGATCTATTATTGTTTTAAGAATTCAAATAATTTTAGCAGACATTGGTATTTTATATTTTGGAAAAAAAATACTTGAACATTTAAAACTACCTATTAAAAATATTTTCTGGTACATTTTAAATCCTTTCATTATCATAGAAATGACTGGAAATCTTCATTTTGAACCAGTAATGTTATTCTTTCTAGTTTTTGCATTATACAAACTTATACAACAAAAATGGATGATGGCTGCAATTTTACTAGGTTGTTCTGTCTCTATAAAATTAATTCCTTTATTGTTTTTACCTTTATTTTTTCAATGGTTTATTCCACTTTATAAAAAAGAAAAAAACGATATGATCATTTGGACTGGATTTAAAATCAGTCCAAAAAAAATAATGAAATTAATGGTATTCTACTTTATTATAATTTTTGTAAATATCATTTTATTTTCACCTTTTTATTCATCAGAGTTTATTGCAAATTATTCTAATTCTGTAGGCTTATGGTTTGGGGAGTTTGAGTTTAATGCAAGCTTTTATTACATATTTAGAGAAATTGGTTATTTATTTAGAGGCTTTAATGAAATTGCAATAATTGGTAAAATTACTTCTGTAATAACTATTTTATTTTTAGCTTATATTACTTTCTTTAGAAAGAACATACCGTTTACAAACTTAATATCTGCCATGCTTTTTGGTTTGTGTTTTTATTATTTTACAGCAACAACTATTCATCCTTGGTATATAGCTACTCCATTAATATTATCAGTCTTTACCAAGTATAAATTTCCTATTGTGTGGAGCTTAGTTTTAGTCTTTACATATCAAGCCTACTCAAATGAACCCTGGAAAGAAAATTTGTGGTTTGTTGCTTTAGAATATGTTATCGTCTTTTTTTACCTTTTTTATGAATTAAGAAATAAAAACTCAAATAATTTAATAGTATCTTAAAAATTGAGTGTACTAAATTTTATATCTTAGTAACTTATTAATTATCTCATGAAGAAATTGACCATAAAAGATATTGCTAAAGAATTTAATGTTTCTATTTCTACAGTATCAAAAGCTCTGAATGACAGCTATGAAATAAGCAATAGCACTAAAGAGAAAATTCAGAAATACGCTAAAGAGCATAATTATAAGCCTAATTTTAATGCTTTAAGTTTAAAAAATAGAAGTACAAAAACGATTGGTGTTATTATACCAACCATGTTAAACTATTTTTTTGCTCAAGTATTTAAAGGAATAGAAAAAACTGCATTAGAAAAAGGTTATAAAGTAATTACTTGTATTTCTAATCAATCTTATGACAAAGAAATAGAAATTATAGAAATGTTATCTAATGGTAGTATAGATGGTTTTTTACTTTCGTTAGCTAAAGAAACAGAATTAAATAACAATTTTAATCACTTTAAAGATTCTATAAATAATGGTACTCCTATTGTTATGTTTGATAGAGTTGCACAGTCTATAGAATGTGACAAAGTCATTACTGATGATTTAGAAGGTGCCTCTAATACTGTTGAATTCTTATACAAAAAAGGGCATAAAAAAATTGCTTTTGTATCTACAATAAGTGATTTACATATAGGTAAACAAAGATTATTAGGTTACAAAAAAGGTTTAGAAAAAATGGGATTACCATTTAATGAAGACTTAGTGCTAAATATAGTTGAAAGAGATTATAAAAAATATAAAAATATAGTTAGACCTTTTATAAAATCGAATGATGTAGACGCAGTTATTACAACTGGAGAATCTGTAGCTGTTTCTGTAATGAAAGCTGTAAAAAAGAATGGTAAAAAAATACCTAAAGATGTTGCTGTAATTGCTTTTTCTAACGGAATTTTAGCAAGACACTCTAGTCCAAAAATGACAACAATAAGTCAACATGGTGAAACTATGGGACAAACTGCTGCTGAAATTTTAATAGACAAACTAGAAAACAAAACAAAAGAAGTAGTTACTAAAGTAATTAAAACTGACTTAGTCATTAGAGATTCTACAAGATAAATGATCGATTTTAGCAAAGTAAAGTTAGTTGTTTCTGATATGGATGGTACTTTACTAAACTCAAAAGGTCAAGTTAGTTCTCAATTTTTTGACTTATTTAACCAACTTAAAAAACAAAATATACACTTTTGTGCTGCAAGTGGAAGACAACATAATAGTATTGTTTCAAAATTAGAAACTATTAAAGATGACATTTATGTAATTGCAGAAAATGGTGGAGTTGCTAAAAAAGGTAACAAAGTATTACTTTCAAATTTTTTGTCTTCAAAAAAAATTCTAGAATTTATACCAGTAATAAGAACTATTTCTGGTGCTAATATGGTTTTATGTGGAGATAATTGTGCTTTTATAGAAAGTAAAGACGAACGTTTTATTCAATTATTTCAAGAGTATTACCATAGTTTTGAGCAAGTAGATGATTTATTTGAAATTGCGAAAAAGAAGTCGATTTTTAAAATAGCAGTCTATCATTTTGATTCCTCAGAAGACTTTATTTACCCAGTTGTTAAAGATTTACATAAAGATGTTTTATTTAAAATTTCTGGTCAAAATTGGTTAGATATATCAGACAAAAAGGCCAATAAAGGAAAAGCATTAAAAAAAGTACAAAGTCTATTAAATATTTCTAAAGATGAAACACTAGTTTTTGGTGATTATCATAATGACATTGAAATGATGCAAGAAGCAAACTTTAGTTTTGCTATGAAAAATGCACATAAAGACATTAAAGCTTTAGCAAAATACACTACAGAAAGTAATGATAATTATGGAGTTGAAGTCGTTTTAGAACAACTTTTAAACTCCAAAAGCAGAAAGCACTAACTTTCTTGCTCCTCCATAATTTCTGTGTTCACACAAATAAATCCCTTGCCAAGTTCCTAAATTTAATTTGCCATTTGTGATTGGTATTTCTATAGAGCTCCCTAATAAAGATGCTTTTAAATGCGCAGGCATATCATCTGAACCTTCATAAGTATGGATATAATAAGGTGCGTTTTCAGGTACTATTTTATTAAAATAACTTTCAAAATCTACACGCACACTTGGGTCTGCATCTTCATTTATAGTTAGACTAGCAGATGTATGTTTTATAAATACTTTTAAAAACCCTTTTTCAATAGTTTTTATCTCAGAGAATTCTCGAATAACAGTTTCAGTTATCGAATGAAAACCTCTTTTAAATGGTTTTAGTTGTATCTCTTTTTGGTGGAAAATCATATTAGTCTTCAAAAGAAACTGTACTTTGTCTTTGTCTATTTACATGTAATTTGGTTACATCTGGTCTAGAATAATGCCCAACAGCATCAAAGTTTTGACGTTCTTCTAAAACTCTATTAAAATCTATAGTTTCTATTATTAACCCTTCTTTATGTAAAACTGGTTCAACTATCCATTCTCCATCAGGACCAGCAATACAAGAACCTCCATTTGCTAAAACTTCTGGTGCATCTTTTACAATTTTATCATAATAAGGAATATCTTTAGGAAAGTCTGATTTTTGCATCATTGCAGATACAGAAATTACAAATGATCTTGACTCTCTTGCAATAAAACGAGTAATATCTTTGGTGTTATGATCACTTCCTGGCCAAACAGCAATGTGTAAATTTTCACCTAAACCATACAATGCTGTTCTTGGTAAAGGCATCCAATTTTCCCAACAATTTAAGCCACCCACTATAAAGTCTTTTAAAGGATGTACTTGCAAACCATGACCATCTCCAGGAGCCCAAGTTAAACGTTCATCGTAAGTTGGTTGTAGTTTTCTATGTACAGATTTTATTTCTCCTTCTTCATTTATATACACCAAACTTGCATAAATACTATGTCCTCCTCTATTTGCTGCACGTTCCATAATACCCAAATAAATAGCTATTTTGTGTTCTTTGGCTAATTTGCAAATGGAGTCTAATTCACCTTTTTCTATGGTAATGGAATTACGTACATAGTGTGCATGAATTTCTTTATTGGTTTTTGTATTCCATTCAGCACCACCTGTTAATGCCAACCAAAAAGGATAACCAGGTAATAAGGCTTCACCAAAAACAATAAGTTCGCAATTTTCTTTGGCTGCATCTAAAATTGATTTTTCAATTTTTTCTATGGTTTTTTCTTTATTTAACCAAACAGGAGAAATTTGTGCTAAGGCTACTTTTAATAAATTATTCATTTTAAATATTTAAAATTTAAGAGTCGTAAACTCAAAAAATACTTACAGTTCTATAGAAACCACCAATCCTTCATTAGATCTGATATTAAAAACGGTTTCATCTTTAAAAATGAGATATTGTCCTTTTATACCTACTAATTTCCCTTTATAATTTTTTTGCTTTTCAATATTTAAACTTTTAGGCTTCTCAGGATATTTAATTACAGGAAAGTTCAAATTAGTTTCAGTGTTATTTTCTATAAAATAAGGCATAGCTTCTTCAGGAATATATTGTTTTAAACGATCTCTCCATTCCACCAAATTTTCATCCTCTATATCATTTTTAAGCATTTTACGCCAATTGGTTTTGTCTGCAACATGCTCTTTTAAAGCAACTTCTGTAATGCCTGCTAAATATCTATTAGGTACTTCTACAATTTCTATGGCTTCATGTGCTCCTTGATCTATCCATCTAGTAGGTACTTGTTGTTTTCTGGTAACCCCAACTTTTACGTTACTTGAATTTGCTAAATACACAATATGAGGTTGCAATTGTACTTTTTTCTCATAAGCCAAATCTCTATCTTCTTCATCTAAATGCGCCTTACTTAATTCTGGTCTCATGATCCAATCTGCTGCTTGTGGAATATCAAAAAAACAAGATTGGCAAAATCCTTGTCTGTAAATTTTCTTTTCTAAATGACAGTTTAGACACTCATAAGTCACAAAAGAAAGTGTTACTTCTTTGTTGATGAGTTGATTCATGTTTAAAAAATCAGATTTCATATCTAAATAATACTGAATTTCCTCAGCATTCTCTGTCATCATTTTTTTTAATACTCCTTGATAAACCATAACCAAATTTTACTATTTTTAGCTTCTAACAAACTTACGTAAAAAACCGAACTTTATTTATGCCTTTTCCAATTGTAAATTCTATAATTTCTTGGTTTTTAAAAAAACGAATTCATCAAATTGAGTTGTTTTTAAAGTATCCTACAGATGTTCAAGATGAAGTTTTAGCGAAACTTTTACAAACTGCAAAACGCACTGAATTTGGAAAACAATATGATTTTTCTTCAATAAGAACCTATCAAGATTTTGCTGATAAAGTTCCTATTCAAAAATATGAAAGCATAGAACCTTTAATTGAACGTTGTAGAAAAGGCGAACAAAATTTATTTTGGCCTACACCAATTAAATGGTTTGCAAAAAGTAGTGGTACAACAAATGCAAAAAGTAAATTTATACCTGTAAGCAATGAAGCTTTAGAATATTGCCACATGAAAGCAGGTAAAGATATGTTGTGTTTATACATCAATAATAACGAAGAAACAAAGCTTTTTACAGGTAAAGGTTTAAAATTAGGAGGTAGTTCTGATATTTACGAAGACAACAATTCTTACTTTGGAGATTTATCTGCAATTATAACAGAAAACTTACCTTTTTGGGCAGATTATAGCTCTGCACCAAGTTTAGAGGTAGCAATGATGTCTGAATGGGAAACCAAAATGGAAGCCATAATTGATGAAACTATTAAAGAAGATATTACAAGTTTAGTAGGTGTACCAAGTTGGATGTTAGTTTTATTAAATCGTGTTTTAGAAAGAACAGGAAAAGATAACATTCTTGAAGTTTGGCCTAATTTGGAGGTATATTTTCATGGAGGCGTAAACTTTAATCCTTACAGAGAACAATATAAAAAATTGATTCCGAAAAAGAATTTTCAGTATTATGAAACCTATAATGCTTCTGAGGGTTTCTTTGCTATACAAGATAGAAATGGTTCAAAAGAACTATTGTTAATGCTAGATTATGGTATTTTTTATGAATTTATACCTATGTCTGAATACAAAGGAGAGAGTTCTATAGCAATTCCATTATCTGAAGTACAAAAAAATATAGATTATGCATTAGTAATAACTACAAATAGTGGTTTATGGAGATATATGATTGGTGATACCATTCGTTTTACTTCTTTAGATCCTTACAGAATAAAAATTACAGGAAGAACTAAACACTATATTAATGTATTTGGAGAAGAATTAAATATTGAAAATGTAGAAGACGCACTAAAACTTACTTGTGAAAAGACTGATGCTTTAATTAATGATTATACTGTTGGTCCCATTTTTATGGAAGGCAAAAACAGTGGTGGTCATCAGTGGATTATTGAATTTGAAAAACATCCAAAAAACATGAACTATTTCACAGAAATTTTAGACAATGCCTTAAAGTCTATTAATTCTGATTATGAAGCTAAACGTTACAACAACATGACTATAGCTATGCCTAAAATTCACGTTGCTAAAAAAGGACTTTTTTATGAATGGCTGAAACAAAAAGGGAAATTAGGTGGGCAACACAAAGTGCCAAGATTATCTAATTCTAGAGCTTTTGTTGAAGAGTTATTGGAAATTTAAACTTTACGCTCAACCACATAATCTATCATTTGTAATAACGAACTTTTATAAGGTGAATCTGGATAAGTTTCTAATATAGAAAGTGCTTTGTTTTTGTAATCATTCATTTTAGCTATAGTATAATCTATACCTCCATTTTCTTTTACAAAAGCAATTACTTCTTTTACTCTTTTTTTGTCTTTATTATACTTTTTAACAGAGTTAATTATCCAAGATTTTTCTTTCTTAGAGCAATTATTTAATGTATAAATTAAAGGCAAGGTCATTTTTTGTTCTTTAATATCTATACCTGTTGGTTTTCCTATTTTCTCATCTGTATAATCAAACAAATCATCTTTTATTTGAAAAGCAATACCTATGTATTCTCCAAACTTTCGCATTTGCTGAATAGTTTCATTTGAAGCACCAACAGAAGCAGCACCAATTCCACAACAAGCTGCAATTAAAGTAGCTGTTTTTTGCCTTATGATATCAAAATAAATGTCTTCTGTAATATCTAATTTTCTTGCTTTTTCTATTTGTAACAATTCACCTTCACTCATTTCACGAACTGCAATCGAAATCAATTTAAGTAAATCAAAATCTTCATTATCAATAGATAACAACAAACCTTTTGAGAGTAAAAAATCACCAACTAAAACTGCAATTTTATTTTTCCAAAGGGCATTTATAGAGAAAAAGCCTCTTCTTCTATTAGAATCATCAACTACATCATCATGCACTAAAGTGGCTGTGTGAATCAATTCAACTACAGAAGCACCTCTGTAAGTTCGCTCATCAAAACCGCCTTCAGAAACCATTTTTGCAACCAAAAAAACAAACATTGGTCTCATTTGTTTTCCTTTTCTACGAACAATGTAATATGTAATTCTGTTTAAAAGCGGAACTTTAGAAAGCATGGAATCCTTGAACTTTTTCTCAAAGAGTTCCATCTCTTTTTTAATAGGAAGTTTTATAAGTTCTACAGGCTTCATTCAAGCACAAAAATACAAAATATAAACAAGAATTTTTACAAGTTAAACTCTAAGAAATCAGAAATATATGTTAAGACTTATTTGCTAATTGCCCACAAGCAGCATCAATATCTTTACCTCTACTTCTTCTTACGTTTATGGTAATATCATTCATTTCTAAGTTAGAAATATAATTGTTTATTGCAGCATTACTTGCTTGCTGAAATTGGCCATCATCAATTGGGTTGTATTCTATTAGATTTACTTTACAAGGCACATATTTACAAAAATCTACTAAAGCCTTTATGTCTTCTTTTCTATCGTTTATACCTTCCCAAACCACATATTCGTATGTGATTGCTCTTTTTGTTTTTGCATACCAATATTCTAAAGCTTCTCTTAAATCTTTTAAAGGAAAAGTAGTATTAAAAGGCATAATTGAAGTTCTAACCTCATCTATTGCAGAGTGTAAAGAGACTGCTAAATTAAATTTAACTTCTTCATCTGCCATTTTTTTAATCATTTTTGGCACACCAGAAGTAGATACAGTAATTCTTTTTGATGACATACCCAACCCTTCAGGAGAGGTGATCATTTCTATGGATTTCATTACATTTTTGTAATTCATAAGTGGCTCACCCATTCCCATAAAAACAATATTTGTTAATGGATGATGATGATATAATCTACTTTGTTTATCTATCACCACAACTTGGTCATAAATCTCATCAGGATTTAAATTACGCATTCTTTTTAAACTAGCTGTAGCACAAAATTTACAGTCTAAACTACACCCAACTTGACTAGAAACACATGCTGTTGTTCTGGTTGATGTAGGAATTAAAACAGATTCTACAACTAAACCATCATGTAGTTTTATTCCGTTTTTTATAGTACCATCTGCACTTTTTTGCATAGAATCTACTTTAATATGATTGATAACAAAGTTATCTTCTAACATTTGTCTAGTTTCTTTAGAAATGTTAGTCATATCTTCAAAGGTGTGTAAAGATTTGCTCCATAACCAATCGTAAACTTGATTTCCACGAAAAGCTTTATCGCCATTTTCTACAAAAAATTGGCGTAATTGTTCTTTGGTTAAGGCTCTTATGTCTTTCTTTTTAGGCTTCATTTGCTTGCAAAAGTACAAAACCTCACAAGAAACTTGTGAGGTTTATATTTTTATAAATTTTATTTTAATTTAGATGATTAACATTGCATCTCCATAAGAGTAAAATCTATACCCTTCTTTTACGGCTTCTTTGTAAGCTTTCATTGTAAAATCGTAACCAGCAAATGCTGCTACCATCATTAACAATGTAGATTTTGGTGTATGGAAATTAGTAATCATTGAGTTTGCAATACTAAAATCGTAAGGAGGAAAAATAAATTTATTTGTCCAACCTTCGTAAGGATTTAGCATTTGATTAGAAGATACTGAAGATTCTACTGTTCTCATTACAGTTGTACCTACTGCACAAATTCTTCTCTTTTCATTTTTAGCTAAATTTATTCTATCTGCAGCAGATTGTGGAATAATAATTTGCTCAGAATCCATTTTATGCTTAGATAAATCTTCAACCTCTACAGGACTAAAAGTACCTAAACCAACATGTAAAGTCATTTCTGCAAAATCAACTCCTTTAATTTCTAAACGCTTTAATAAATGTTTAGAAAAGTGTAAACCTGCAGTTGGAGCAGCTACTGCACCTTCGTGTTTTGCATAAATAGTTTGGTAACGCTCTTCATCTGATGCTTCTACCTCTCTATTGATATATTTTGGTAAAGGAGTCTCACCTAATTCTAATAATTTTTCTCTAAAGGCTTCATAACTTCCATCAAACAAGAAACGTAATGTTCTACCTCTAGAAGTAGTATTATCTATCACTTCTGCTACTAAACTATCATCTTCTCCAAAAAATAATTTGTTTCCAATTCTAATTTTTCTTGCAGGATCTACTAAAACATCCCAAAGTCTATTTTCTGCATTTAACTCTCTTAATAAGAAAACTTCGATTCTTGCTCCTGTTTTTTCTTTGTTACCAAACATTCTAGCAGGAAAAACCTTTGTGTTATTTAACATCATTACATCTCCCTCATCAAAGTAATTTATAACATCTTTAAACAGTTTGTGCTCTATAGTTTGCTCTTTTCTGTTTAGAACCATTAAACGAGATTCATCTCTATGTTCTGCAGGATATTCTGCTAATAATTCTTCTGGTAATTCAAAGTCAAAGTTTGATAATTTCATAAGTCTATATTCTTTTACAAAAGTTGCAAAGATACAATCTCATGATAGGGGTTGTCAAGTGTTTAGCGATTTAATTTAAATATTATCTATTTTAATACCTAATTGCTGCATATCATCCCAAAATTTTTGATAAGATTTTGTTACAACTTCAGCATCTAAAATCTGTATTGGAACTCTTAAAGCCAAAGGTGCAAAAGCCATAGCCATTCTATGATCATTATAGGTTTTTATAGAAACATTTGCATTGATTTTTGTAGAAACTTCTAAATGTAAACTTTCATCAGATACTTTTATTGATGCTCCAAGTTTAGTAAGCTCATCATGTAACGCAACTAATCTGTCAGTTTCTTTAATTTTTAAAGTATGTAAACCTGTTAAATTACATGAGATATTCTCTGCAAAACAAGTCACAGCAATTGTTTGTGCGATATCTGGGGCATTTTTTAGGTTGATATCAAGAGAAGATGTATTACTTTTTTTAATCTTTTTTAGAATAATAGAATTTTGATTAAAAGTTGTTTCTACTCCAAAATGATTATAAATTTCAGCTAAACAAGAATCTCCTTGTAAGCTCTCTTTTTTATATGCAGTTAATTGGATTTCTGAACCAATTTCTGATAAAGCTATTATAGAATAAAAGTAACTAGCAGAAGACCAATCTGATTCTACAACAACAGTTTGTTTATGAATTGATTTTTTAGGATAAACTGTAATAAAATTTCCTTCAAATTTATTTTCAATTCCTAATTGAGTTAATAAACTCAATGTCATCTTTATATAAGGTACAGAAGTTATTTTACCAATTAATTCTATCTCTAATCCATTTTCTAATTTTGACGCTATTAATAGTAAAGAAGAAATGTATTGACTACTTACATTACCATTAATTTGTACTTTATCTTTAATTAGTTTTTTACCAATAATTCTTATTGGAGGGTACCCTTCTTTAGCTTCATACGTAATATTAGCTCCTAAATCTTTTAACGCATTTACTAAAATTTCAATGGGCCTATTTTGCATTCTTTCAGAACCTGTAAGTACAGTTTCTCTGTTTTCTTGAACTGCGAAATAAGAAGTTAAAAAACGCATTGCAGTTCCTGCATGTCCTATATCTACTAATTCATCTTGAGTAGAAAGTGCGTGTAGCATGTGAACAGAATCATCAGAATCAGATAAATTTTTTATTGAAATTTCAGGAAAAAGCTTCTGTAAAATTAATAATCTGTTAGATTCACTTTTAGAGCCAGATATAGTAATTTCTTGGTGTAATTTTTTATCCTCTAAAACATTTAACAATATGTCCATTTCTAAAACTGAATTTAATTCTTATTTTTAACCTCAAACTTATAACTAACCCAACATGAAAAAAATACTTTTTCTGGCAGTTTGCATCTTCTTAACAGCAAATGCCAAAGTTAATGCACAAAAAAAATCTACCAAAGTTTCTGAAGAATATTTTAGTGCAGTAGAATGGAGAAATATAGGACCTTTTAGAGGAGGAAGAAGTGCTGCTGTTACAGGTGTTTCTGGTAAAGCAAACCTTTTTTACATGGGATCTACAGGTGGTGGAGTTTGGAAAACTAATGACGCAGGTAACACTTGGCAAAATATTTCTGATGGATTTTTTGGAGGCTCAGTTGGCTCAGTGGCTATTTCTGAATCAGACAATAATGTAATTTATGTTGGAATGGGTGAGAAAACCGTTCGTGGAAATGTTTCTTCTGGAGATGGAGTTTGGAAATCTGAAAATGCAGGAAAAACATGGAAACATGTAGGTTTAAAAAACTCAAGACACATTCCAAGAATGCGTATTCATCCAAAAAATTCTGATATTGTTTTTGCAGGAGTTATGGGAGATTTATACAAACCTACTCAAGAAAGAGGAGTTTATAAAACAACAGATGGAGGAGAAACTTGGAGAAAAGTATTGTTTTCTAATGAAAATGCTGGAGTTGTAGATTTAATTATTGATCCAAATAACCCAAGAATTTTATATGCAACTACCTGGAATGTAAGAAGAACACCTTACAGTTTATCTTCTGGTGGTGATGGATCTGCTTTATGGAAAAGTACAGATGAAGGAGAAACTTGGACAAATATTTCTACCAACAAAGGTTTACCTGATGGAATTTGGGGTATTGCTGGTGTTACAGTTTCACCAGTAAATTCAGATATAGTTTATGCTTTAATAGAAAATAAAAAAGGTGGTGTATACAAGTCTTTTGATGCTGGTAAAACTTGGAGATTAATAAATTCTGAACGTAAATTACGTCAAAGAGCTTGGTATTATACGCGTTTGTATGCAGATACACAAGATGAAAATATTTTATATGTTTTAAATGTACGTTATCATAAATCTACAGATGGTGGTAGAACTTATAAAACTTATAATGCACCTCATGGAGATCATCATGATTTATGGATTGCTCCAGAAGATAACCAAAGAATGATTATTGGTGATGATGGTGGAGCACAAATTTCTTTTGATGCTGGAGAAAATTGGAGTACGTATATGAATCAACCTACATCTCAATTTTATAGAGTTACCACAGATAATCATTTTCCATACAGAATTTTAGCAGCACAACAAGATAATTCAACTGTAAGAATTTCACATAGAACAGATGGTAGTTTCATTACAGAATCTGATTGGAGCTCAACAGCTGGTGGTGAAAGTGCACATTTAGCTGCAGATCCATTAAATCCTGATATTGTTTATGGAGGTAGTTATGGTGGATTATTAACTAGAGTTAATCATAAAACAAACGAAACACGTGCTATAAATGTATGGCCAGATGATCCTATGGGTCATGGAGCAGAAGATTTTAAATATCGTTTTCAATGGAATTTTCCAATATTCTTTTCGCCAAATAATAAAAAGAGATTGTATGCAGCTTCTAACCATTTGCACGTAACAGAAAACGAAGGACAATCTTGGAAAATTATTAGCCCAGATTTAACTAGAAACGATCCAAAAACATTAGGTCCTTCTGGAGGTCCAATTACTAAAGACAATACTGGAGTAGAATATTATGGAACTATTTTCGCAGCAACAGAATCTCCTTTTGAACCTGGATTAATTTATACTGGTTCAGATGATGGTTTAGTTCATGTTTCTAAAGATAATGGTGCTACTTGGAATAATATTACTCCTAAAAAAATGCCAGAATGGATGATGATTAATTGCATAGAAGTTGATCCTTTTAATAAAGGTGGAGCTTACATTGTTGGTACTAAATATAAAACAGGAGATTATGCACCTTACATTTATAAAACTGAAAACTATGGTAAATCTTGGAAACAAATTACAAACGGAATTGCCTCTGAAGATTTTACAAGAGCATTAAGAGCAGACCCAAAACGTAAAGGTTTATTATATGCAGGTACTGAAAGAGGTATGTATATTTCTTTTGATGATGGTGATAATTGGCAAACTTTTCAGCAAAATTTACCAATTGTACCAATTACAGATTTAGCTATTAAAAACGATAATTTAATTGCAGCTACACAAGGTAGATCTTTATGGATTATTGATGATTTAACACCTCTTCATCAACTAAATTCTTCAACATTAAAAGAAGATGTTGTCTTATACAGACCAAAAGATACCTATAATATGAGTGGTGGTCGTGGAAGGACTTCTAGAACTGCAGGTACAAATCATCCAGGAGGAGTTGCAGTAAATTATTACATTAAAGAAAAAGGTGATAAGGATGTTGTTTCTTTAACGTTCTATGACAAAAATGATAATGCCATCAAAACATTTAGTACAAAACCTAACAAAGAAAATAAAGATGGTAAATTGTCTGTAAAAGATGGTAATAATATTTTTTATTGGAATATGATGTATGATGGTGCAGAACGTGTACCAGGCATGATTTTATGGTGGGCTTCTTTAAGTGGACCAATGGCTTTACCTGGAGATTATAAGGTTGAATTAAAAGTAAATAACAAAATAATGAGTCAGCCTTTTAGTGTCTTAAAAAATCCTATGTCAGAAGCTACAGAAAGTGATATGAAAGCACAATTTGACTTTATAAATGATATTAATACCAAAATGACTGAGATACATAAAGCATTAAAGAATGTGAAAAAAGTTAGAAGTCAAGTTGGTTTATTAAAGAAATCCATTAAAGACAAAAAGAAACATAAAGACTTAATAGATTTTGCAGATAAGTTAGTAAAAGATATGACTGTTGTTGAAGAAACATTGTACCAAACAAAAAGTAAAAGTGGTCAAGATCCTTTAAATTTTCCAATTAGACTTAACAACAAATTAGCTCATTTAAATTCATTAACAAGAATTGGTAATTATGCTCCTACACAACAGGCTATCGATTTTAAAAATGAAATTACAAAACAAATAGATCTTGAATTAGCTAAATTAAATAAGCTCTTTAATAATGGTGTAAAAGAATTAAATACAAAAGTGAAAAATAGTGATATAGACTTAATTCAATTAGATTAATTTCATTTAGTATTTAAAACTTAGAAAAGTATATTAAACACGACTCATAGGGTCGTGTTTTTTGTTTTAAAAAGAGATGAAAATTTTCTAAAAATGATATTTGTCATAGCATAAAAATAGGGTTCGCCTTAGATTTAATGTTGCAAATAGAATGTTTAAAATCTTTAAATATTCACAAATATTAATATTATGAAAAATTCATTTTTAAAATTAATTACGCTTTTATTCGCGTCAACTTTATTTGCTCAAACTGGGCATGTTATGCAAGGTGTTGGTGCTGTTAATATGTCTATGGGTGGTGCTGCAACAGCACAACCATTAGATATTTCTGGAGCAATGCAATGGAATCCAGCTGCATTATCAACCTTTGACCAAAAAATTATAAAATTTGATTTAGGCTTATTTTTCTCAGCACCAGAATTAAATTCTACAGTTCCTATTTTTGATTTAAATGGACAACCAACAGGAAACTTTATGAGTGGAACCACAGCTGATGATAGAGGAATATCTCCAATGCCAGCACTAGCAATGGTTTGGGGTAAAGAAGATAGTAAACATACTTTTGGAGTGTCTGCATTTGGTATCAGTGGATTTGGAGTTACTTTTCCAGAAAGTACAACAAACCCTATTAATATGCCTCAAAGTATGGGAGGATTTGGTAAAATTGAATCTGATTACATGCTATTACAAGTTGGTTTTAGTTGGGCTTATGAGTTAAGTGATAAGTTTTCTATTGGGGTACAACCTACAATGAATTACGCTGCCTTAGAATTGATGCCAAATCCAACAGCAAATCCAACACAAGCAGGTTACCCATCAACAGATAAAGCTACTGCACTAGGTTTTGGGGCTCAATTTGGAGTTTTCTTTGATACAGGTTCTGGTTTTAAGTTAGGTGCATCCTATAAAACAACTCAGAAGTTTAGTGAATTCGAGTTTAATAATACATATTTAGATGGTAGTTCTGCTACCAATAATTTTCAAATGGATTATCCTGCTATATTATCATTTGGTCTTGGTTATTCAAAAGGAAATTTTGATTTCGCTTTAGATTACAGATCTGTTGATTACGAAAACACAGATGGTTTCTCTAAAACTGGATGGACTCAAACTGCATCTGTTGCAGGATTTGGGTGGAAAAACATTAATATTATATCTGCAGGATTGCAATATAAAGGAATTGAAAAGTTTCCATTAAGATTAGGCTATACATATAGTTCAAATCCTATTGAAAGTGATGTTGCATTTTTCAACATTCCTGCTACAGCTATTATAGCAAATGCTTTCCAATTTGGTTTTAGTTATGAAATTAGTAATAAAATAATGTTAGATGCTGTTTATCATCATGGAGCAAGTGATGGTAGAACTTCTGGTCAATTATTAAACCCAATGTTTGCTTCAGCAAATAATCCTTATGGAGCAATACCAGGTAGTGAAGTTTCATATGACATGACCACTGATTTAATTATGTTTGGAATTTCTTATAACTTCTTAAAATAAGATGTCAATAACTTGAACAGCTAGTCGCATTAACAAATAATGTTAAAAAGAAAATCGTCTAAAATAAAATTTTAGACGATTTTTTTAATTGTTTTTATTTTTCCAATTTGAATTGATGACTTTTCTAATTTTATGAAAAATTCTAAATAAAACAGCAAAACTAAAAGCTTGAAATAAAATCAAACGCCAATCAAACTCAATATTTAAAAAGAAACTAGCTATAATTTGACCTATTGCAAACATTGCAAATAGTATAGGAATATAAATTAATAAGTACTTACCAATAGATAAAGAATTTATTAATTCTGTCTCTTCATTTATGTTTTTATTTAGTTTTTGATTAACCTTTTTTATATTCACTTTTTATATTTTTATTTGTCATATAAAAACCATACACTAAGCTTAAAACAATTTTAGGAGCAAAGAATGCTTTATATCGTCCTTCAGCAAAGTTGGTTTTATTAACCTCAGAAAAATTACCAGAAAAAATATCTGAAAAACTGTTAATAAACAGCGAAAAAACAATTACAAAAAGAAAAAATGGAATGGCAAAATTTATAAATAATCTCCAGAATTTTGGTTTTTTAAAGTTGTCTAAAAAAGTCATTTATTTTAATTTTTTATTATTATGATGTCTGTCATGATCACGCTTAGTTTTAATATCTAACTTTTTCTCAAAAGCATCTTGTAAATTAACCCCAGTTTGGTTTGCTAAACATAAAACCACAAATAGTACATCTGCTAATTCTTCTCCTAAGTCTTTATTTTTATCAGACTCTTTTTCACTTTGCTCTCCATATCGTCTTGCAATAATTCTAGCAACTTCACCAACTTCTTCTGTTAATTGAGCCATATTTGTCAATTCATTAAAATAACGAACTCCATGATTTTTAATCCATTCGTCTACTTGTTGCTGAGCGTTTTGTATTTTCATATCTTAGAAGTTAAAGTTGTAAATTTACAAACTTTGCAAAGAATTATTTTTAAATTATCATAATTCTATAGGTTTTAAAAAAATTAGGTATATTGTTATGTCTATTTGATTTGAAACCATCTTTCTGTCCCTTCTAAATGGAATAAATCAATCTAAACTTTTATTCTATGAAAAAAATCATCTTTATTCTTACTCTTGCTTTTTTTACAACATCAATTAATGCACAAAAAAATGCATTTCAACAAAAACAAGACTCATTGTTCACCATTTGGAAAGACACAACAAAAAAAGATTATGACAGAGCCTATGCATTTGTAGATTATATAAACCCATATATGCAATTCGATTTAGACTCAGTATTAATTCATGCAGAAAGCTTACAAAGTTTTGGGTTAAAAAATAATTTATCCTATGCTATAAAACATGCTAATAATTACAAAGGTAGTTACTGGATGAGCAAAGGAAATCTAGATAAAGCTATCTTTTTTTTTAAAGAAAACATTGTTATCGCTGAAAAGATGAATGATAAAGACGGATTAGCTATAGCAGAGGCAAATATTGGTGTAAATTATTTCTACAAGAATGACTACGTGAAAGCTCTTAATTATACTTCAAGAAGTATTAAATATTTTAAAGAACTTGAAAAAAACTTAAGAGTTGCTAATGGGTTTAATATGATGGGAAACATCTATGGTAAAATAGGTAATAAAATAAAATCTATTGAATATTATATTAAATCTTATGATATCCATAAAAAAGAGAATTTTAGGAGAGGTATGGTAAGTAATTTAATAAATTTAGGAACTAGATATTACGAAATTAAAGATTATAATAAAGCTTTAGAATATAGTAATAAAGCATTAAATATTAGAGGAATAAGTTCAGATAAATATTCATACTCAGTAGCTCTTAGTCATGTGGGATCTATATATATAGAACTTAAAAAGTTTAGTAAAGCAAAAGATTACTATACTCAAGCACTAAAACTTCAAGAAGAAATGGGCCTTGGCTTAAATATTTCTACTACTTTAATAAGTCTTGGAGTTTTAAGTCATAACGAAGGCAAAAAAAAAAGAAGCTCTCCAATATTACAAAAAAGGTTTAAAAATTAAAGAACAAATCAAAGACCTAAATGGTATTTCAGATGGTCTATCTCGAATTGGCACATTATACAAAGAACAATCAAAATATAGTTTATCTATAAAATACTGTAAAGAAGGTTACGAAATGGCCAAGACTATAGAAAGTTTTGAAAAACAACAACAAAATTGTGATTGTTTGTATGAAAGTTATAAAGCCTCAGGTAATCTTAAAAAAGCACTAGAATATTATGAATTAGGAAACCAAGCAAAAGATTCCTTAAAGGAAGGTGAAACTGCAAAAAAACTCCAACAAATGGAGTTTGCCAAACAAGTTACTGCAGATAGCTTGGCTACTGCAGAAAAAGAAAGATTAGTAGAGGTAGCTCATAAAGAAGAAGTACTAAAAAAAAACCAAACACGTAATATTTTATTTGGTGTTGCAGGTTTAATTTTACTTATAGCAGGTGGTATTTATAGTAGATTAAGATATGTTCGTAAATCGAAAGCCATCATAGAAAAAGAAAAAGATAGATCAGAAAACCTTCTTCTTAATATTTTACCAGCTGAAATTGCAGAAGAATTAAAAATAAAAGGGAAAGCAGATGCACGAGATTTTGATATGGTTTCTATACTGTTTACAGACTTTAAAGGGTTTACAGAGCAAAGCGCAAAACTTAGTGCTGCTGAATTAGTAAATGAAATAAACATTTGCTTTGAAGCTTTTGATACTATTATGGAAAAGTTTGGTATTGAAAAAATAAAAACCATTGGAGATGCTTATATGGCTGCAGGTGGTTTACCTGTTCCAACTGATGATTCTGTAAAAAATACTGTTTTGGCTGCTTTTGAAATGCAAAATTTTATAAGAGAACGAAAAGCAGAAATGGATGCAAAAGGACTTCCTTCTTTTCAAATGCGAGTTGGTATAAACACAGGTCCTGTAGTCGCTGGTATTGTAGGTGTTAAAAAATTTCAATATGATATTTGGGGAGATACTGTAAACACAGCAAGTCGTATAGAAAGTAATGGAGAAGTAGATAAAGTTAATATAAGCCAATCTACTTATGAATATTTAAAAGATGATTCTGATTTTACTTTTGAAAGTCGTGGTAAAATTGTAGCCAAAGGTAAAGGAGAAATTAACATGTATTTTGTGAGTAAAAAATAAATACTAAACCAATCCTTTTTCTTTTGAAAAACTATTTATTTTGCAGCATTAGCTTTAATAAGAATATTCTAATCTTGTGAAAACAGAACTCACCTCTAAAAACATAGTATTTTTATGAAAATAAAAACACTAATTCTTTTTTTAATTGGCTTTAGTTTTAATTTAACTAGTCAAAATCAGTTTTCGATTTCTGGAGTGATTTTTGATAAAAAAACAAAGAATCCTTTACCTTTTGCATCTGTTGTTTATATAAAAAAATCTTTAGGAACAACTTCAGATATTAATGGTAACTTTTCATTTACCATTTTTAATGCAAAAAAAACTGATACAATTTTAATCTCACATATAGGCTACAAAACTCTTAAACTACAGGTTTCTGAAATTAATAAAATAAAAAATATAGCACTTTTAGAAAACACCAATAGTTTAAAAGAAATTATTATTAAAACTAAAAGTAACTTAAAACTAAAAAAGTTTATTAAAGAAACTATTTTAAACTATAATAATAACAAAAAACAAGAACCTCATATAGCTATTGCACATTACAGAGAAAAGGCTAAAAAAAATAGCAAGTATATAATGTTTATGGAAAGTGTTGGATATTCTGTTTATGCTGGCAAAACCAATAATGCCAGTCAGCTGTCTAATTATAAGTTTTTTAATAAATTATCTAGAGCTTACGTTAATCACCCTAAATGGAAAGCTTACAAAAAAAATGAAAAGAACTTAACAAAAGAAACCATAAATCCTTCAGGTGGTTCAAATTTAAATGCTTTTAGATATACAGAAATTTATGGGGTTTTATCTAAAAAGAATATCAATAGATATAAATTTAAAGTAGATAGTACTTTTTTTATTAAAGATGATTTAGTTTATGTTTTTAATTATAAGGGTAATATAGATAATGGAATATTATATGTTATTGCAAAAAATAAACACATTATAAAAATTACATCAAATACTAAGAAGTATTATAGTCAAGCTTTTCAGAAAAGAATTCCTGCAGAATTAGAAATTTCATTTAGTTATTATAACAACATTCCTTTTATTTCAAAAATTAATGCTTTTTTAAAATACAAAGACCTAACATATACTAACACATTAACTATAAAAACTCAGAAGTTTGAGGATTTTAAATTTTCGAATAAAGATTATTGGAGTTTAAACAGGTATGAAACAAATCCTTACATATTCTATGATTCTATAAAGTGGAATCAATTAGGAGTTAAGGAGGATGAAGATTATTATAAAATAGCTATAGATTTAGTTGAGTCTACTTCAAATTTAGAAAATCATTTTAAAAAATTTAATAATCGATGGTTTTTTAATACCAAAAAAAACAATTATAATTCAATAAAAATAATAGAAGAATTAAAGTTAAATTTTTGATTTGAAAAGTTTAAAAAACTGATTTGGAGTAAAAATATTTATACAATCATTAACTATTTAATTATAAATATTTAGTTTTTAATTTGTTATCTTTATTAAAAATTCCTCCATGCTATGAAAAAAAGACTCTATTTTACAATAATAGTGCTTACTCTTCTTGTCTTTATAGACAAATATTATATTTATAATGATTTAGAGATTATTAAAAAAGATATTGAAGTAATTAATCTGGCAGGCTCTCAAAGAATGAGAAGTCAGAAAATAATTAAATTAGTTCTCTATTATGAAATAAATAAACCAGCGCCTTTTATTAATATTATTTTTTTAGAAAACAGTATTAATGAGTTTATTATATCACATAACCAACTTAAACAATTCCACATTAAAAGATATAAAAGCGAAAATCTAGAATTTTTATATAAAAAAATTGAACCTTTTTACAATAATATTGTCAACTCTGCTAAAACATTAATAGATGACAAAGACAATATTAAAAAAGTAAATAACTTTGTAAAAATGATTAAATTAAAGGAAAACGACTATTTAAATCTTATGGATAAAATAGTTATGGAGTACGAAGAAATTGGACAACAAAGAATTGCAAAAATAGAATCTAGAGAGAACATTTTAAACACTATGGTTGTTCTTATTTTTTTAAATATTTTCTTTATGTCTGGTTTTGAAATCTTGAAAAAGAAAAAGAAAGCTAATTTGGCTTAAGAAAGACACAAACCTCATTGTAAAAATCTTTTGGATTTTCTGCATGCAACCAATGACCTGCTTTATTAATCTCAATAATTTTATGATTAGGAAAATGAGCATTAATTATTAAACTTTCATTTTCTGTGATGTAACCCGACTTTTCTCCTTTTAAAAATAAAGAAGGCTTTGTAAATTTTGTGTTCTGAGGTAAAGCTTTACCAACTTCTGGATTATTATCTGTTAAAGATTTTAAATTAAACCTATAATCTAAAACACCTTTTTCTTTCCAATACACATTTTTTAATAAAAATTGACGAACACCCATTTCTGGAATATATTTTTTTATTTGATCGTCTACTAAACGTCTTGTATTTTGTTTAGAAAAATCAACCGAATTTAATCCAGCTAAAATTGCATTATGATGAGGCTCATAAGCCCTTGGAGATATATCAACTACAATTAATTTGTCTACTAATTCTGGATAGGTAACTGCAAATAACATTGCTGTTTTACCTCCCATAGAATGGCCTATTAAGAAAATATTTTCAAGTTGATGATGTTGAATATAATTATATAAATCTTCAGCTAAAACTTCATAATTAAATTCATCTGCATGAAAACTACGCCCATGATTTCTTTGGTCTATTAAATGTACTTCATAATCTTCTGCAAACTGGTTGCCTAAAGTTCGCCAGTTATCAGACATCCCAAAATAACCATGTAATATCAATAAAGGTTTACCTTCTCCTAAAATTTGTGAATGTAAAATTGGTTTCATTTAATTAGGATAAAATTTTTTGAATTTCAATTTTCAGACTTAACAACATCTAACATAATCTATGCAAATACATATTCACCACATTTTGCAACCCTAAATACAAACTTTCAGATATTAAGGCATGACCAATAGAAACCTCTGCTAAGTTGGGTATATTTTCTTTAAAAAACTTAATATTGTCTAAGCTTAAATCATGACCTGCATTTATACCAAGGCCTAATTTATGAGCTAAAATAGCAGCTTTTGTATATGGTTTTATTGCTTCTTTATTTCCTTTGTCAAATTCACTTGCAAAATGTTCTGTATACAATTCTATTCTATCTGTACCTGTTTTTGCAGCAGCTTCTATTAACTTACTATCAGTATCTATAAATATAGAAGTTCTAATATTATTGTTTTTAAACTCAGTAATAACTTCTTTTAAAAAAGATTGATGCTTAATTGTATCCCAACCAGCATTAGATGTAATTGCATCAATTGCATCTGGCACTAAAGTCACTTGTGTTGGTTTTACTTCTAAAACCAAATCCATAAAAGATTGTATTGGGTTACCTTCTATATTATACTCAGTGGTAACTACATCTTTTAAATCACGAGCATCTTGATAACGTATATGACGTTCATCTGGTCTAGGATGTATTGTAATTCCTTCTGCTCCAAAAGACTCTATATCTCTAGCAACCTTTAATAAATTAGGTACATTTCCTCCTCTAGAATTACGTAAAGTTGCGATTTTGTTAATATTTACACTTAACTTTGTCATGCGTATAAAATTAGTTTGCAAAGGTAACTCATTAAATCATTTTATCCTATATTCGTAACAAATGAACATTACAGATTACATACTAAATGAGATTAAACCACTAAAATTAAAAAGTAGTGTTGCAGATGCAATTGAACTTTTTGATAATTACCCAATTACTCATTTTCCTGTAATTGAAAATGATAAATTATTAGGGTCTTTTGCAGAGGATGATATTCATACTACAAATGAAAATGATCATGAATTAGTTGAGCACGCTCATTTGTTAAATTCTTTTTTTGCTGATGAAAAAGCAACAGTTTTAGAGTTGTTAAAAATTTTTGCAGATAATGATACTAATATTATACCTGTTTTAAATAAAAACAAAGATTATATTGGATATTATGATTTACGTGATGTTTTAGATGTATTTTCTACAAGTCCTTTTATGATAGAGGAAAGTGAAACTTTAATTGTAGAGAAATTAGAAAACGATTATTCTATGAGTGAAATTTCACAAATTATAGAATCTAATAGTGCAAAATTATTAGGTTGTTATATTTCTGAAAAAAAGAACGATTTTGTACAAATAACATTAAAAATTGTATCTAGTGACATACATGAAATTATGCATACATTTAGAAGATATGAGTATAAAATAATTTCTATGCATGATAACGATATATATTTAGAAGATTTAAAAAATAGGTCAGAATATTTACAGAAATATTTAGAAATGTAACGTTTAGCTATAAAATCTTAAAAATTTAAATTTTGAAAAAAGTAGCAATTTTTGGTCAATCTTACTCTATCTCTGCAGAGAAAGAAATAAAAGTTTTATTGAATGTATTAGAGACCAATAATATTGTTTGTTTCATAGAAAAAAAATTCTACGATTTATTAATAGAAGGTAATATTCTCTCAAAAAAGTATCCAACCTATTCAAACTTTTCAGATTTAAACTCGTCATTTGAAGCCATGTTTACATTAGGTGGAGATGGTACAATTTTAAGAGCAGTTACCTATATAAGAGATTTAGATATCCCAATCTTAGGTATTAATACTGGTAGGTTAGGTTTTTTAGCAACCATAAACAAAAATGAAATAAAAGAAAGTGTAGAACTTATTTTAAAAGGAGATTATTCTGTACAAAAAAGAACATTATTATCTGTAGCTACTTCTCCAAAAAATGATGCATTTTCTGATATTAACTTTGCTTTAAACGAAGTTACAATTGCTAGAAAGAATACAACTTCTATGATAGGTGTAAAAACCAATTTAAATAACGAATATTTAACCAATTATTGGTCAGATGGTTTAATAATTGCAACACCAACTGGTTCTACTGGTTATTCTTTAAGTTGTAATGGCCCTGTAATATCACCAGATTCTAAGAACTTAGTTATAACACCAATTGCGCCTCATAATTTAAACGCAAGACCTATGGTTATTTCTGATGAAACTACTATACAATTAGAAGTAGATTCAAGAGAAAAAGAATTTTTAATTTCTTTAGATTCAAGAATTGCCTCAATACCAAAAAACACAAAAGTTACCATCAAAAAAGCTCATTTTACAATTAAGAGTATAATCCCTAAAAATCAATCTTTTTTAAAGACATTAAGAAGTAAATTATTATGGGGAGAAGACACTAGAAATGAGAATAATATTTAAAAAACTAATACAATAAAAAGCTTAAAAAGTTGTTATTCAAAAAAGACTGAATATTAACTTTATTAAGCAAATTGAAATCCCTATATTTGCTCGCTATTTTTTAGGATGAAAAGAAGTATTTTATTAATAATTTTCATAGGTTTTTCTAATATTATGTTAGGCCAATTATATGAGATAGGCGTTTCTCTTGGTGGGTCAAATTATGTTGGTGATATTGGTAGAACTAACTATATTTATCCAAATAAACCAGCTGGAGCTGCTTTTTTTAAATACAATTGGAATCCAAAAATAGCATTAAGAGCAACATATAGTTATTTACCTATAGAAGGTAATGATTTAGATGCAGATACAGATTTTAGAGTTACAAGAGGCTTAAGCTTTACAAATACAATTCACGAATTGGCAATAGGGTTAGAATATAATTTTTACGATTACAATTTATCTGAATCAGATAAAACATGGACACCTTATATCCTTTTAGAATTGGCAGCTTTTAATTCAAAATATGTTGTATCAGAAAACGCACCAAACCAATATGTTTTTGATAATAAAAACTCATTTGCAATTCCTTTTGGTGTAGGCATAAAATCAAAATTGGTGGGTTCATGGGCAATTTCATTAGAAAGTAGATTCAGATACACTTTTGATGACGATATTGATTACACAACAGACACTATTCAAAGTTTAAATTTTGGAAGTAATAATAGTGATTGGTATATGTTTACTGGTGTTTCTTTAATTTATACCTTTGGAAGACCTCCATGCTATACTAACGGATTATAATTATATGGATAAAAAACTACGTATAGACCTTACTAGAGTACCAAAACACGTTGCCATTATTATGGATGGTAATGGACGTTGGGCAAAAAGTAAAGGTATGAATCGTGTTTTTGGACATAGAAATGCACTAACAGCTGTTAGGCAATCAATAGAAGCAGCAGCCGAAATTGGAACAGAAGCTATAACCTTATATGCTTTTTCTACTGAAAATTGGAATAGGCCTTCAACAGAAGTAAAAGCCTTAATGACACTTCTTGTTAATTCGCTTAATAGCGAATTAAAAACATTTCAAGAAAATCAAGTGAAAGTTAATGCAATTGGTAACATTAAAAGTTTACCAAAAAAAGCGCAACAAACTTTAGCAAGTGTTATTGAACAAACAAAAAATAATGACAGAATTGTATTAACATTAGCTCTTAGTTATGGAGCAAGAGAAGAAATTGTTAATGCAATCAAAAACATATCTAAAAAAGTTGTTAATAAAGAACTCGATTTAGAAAAAATCGACGAAAATACTATTAATAACCATTTATATACATTTAATTTGCCCAATGTCGATTTAATGATAAGAACTAGTGGAGAACAACGCATTAGTAACTTTTTGTTATGGCAAATGGCATATGCCGAATTATATTTTACAGATGTACTTTGGCCAGATTTTAGACAAGAACATTTTTATGACGCTGTCATAGATTACCAGAATAGAGAAAGACGATTTGGAAAAACAAGTGAACAACTTACAAAGTAAATTTTATTTAAAATTAACTTCATATACAGTAGTGCTGTTTGCACTATTTTTTAGTTTTAGTGCAAATGCACAAGTACAAAAAGATACTATATCTAAAAATATAACTTTCGAAAAAGGGAAAGAATATATTTTAGGTGGCATTACTGTTACAGGCTTAAAAAAGTTTAGTGAAGAAACTGTAAAAGTTTTTACAGGATTAAGAAACGGACAAGTCATAAAACTTCCTGGAGACAAACTAACTAGTGCTATTAAAAAGTTATACGAAAGTAAACAGTTTAGTAACGTAGATGTATATTTAGCAAGAATTGATGGAAATACTGTGTATTTACAGTTTGATGTGCAAGAGTTACCTCAATTAAATCAAATTAAAATATCTGGTGTAAAAAAATCAAAACAAAAAGAACTAATTAAAGACGCTGAGTTAAAAACTGGTGTTATGGTTACAGATAACCTTATTGTAACTACTAAAAATTACTTTACAAAAAAATATACAGATAAAGGTTTTTTAAAGACAAAAGTAAACCTCGACATTGTAAACGATACTACAGACCTTAATACTGTAAATATGAATGTGTTTATAGATAAAGGCAAAAAAATTAAAATCAAGAACATAAACTTTAATGGTAATGAAAAAATTTCTGATAAGAAATTAAGAAAAGTCATGTCTAATACCAAAAGAAAATTTGTTGGTAGATTTTGGAAAGGATCTAAGTTTATAGAAGAAGACTATCAAGAAGATTTAGAAAGTATTTTAGATAAATACAGTAGATTAGGTTTTAGAGATGCAAGAATTTTAGATGATAAAATTTCTTGGAATGATGACAATACAATTAATATCGATATTGATTTAGAAGAAGGTAGACAATATAGATTTGCAGAAATCATCTTTGTAGGAAATAAAGAATACACAGACGAAGAGTTAAATGAAGTTTTAAGAATTGATAAAGGAGATGTATATAATGGAGCCGTTTTAAAAGAACGTGTAAAGGGTGATGGAACTCCTACATCAGAAGATTTATCTACTTTGTATCAAGATAGTGGTTTCTTATTCTCTCAAGTAAATGCTGTAGAAACTAAAGTACAAAATGATTCGATTACAGTTGAAATTAGAATACGTGAAGATGAAAAAGCACGTATTAGAAAAGTAACTGTTTCTGGAAATGACAAAACAAATGATCACGTTATTTTTAGAGAATTACGTGTAAAACCTGGTGATTTATTTAGTAGAACTAATATTATTAGATCTATTAGAGAAATAGGTCAATTAGGGTTCTTTGATCAAAATGTAGTGCCAGATGTTATACCAGATTACAATAATAAAACTGCAGATATAGATTTTACTGTTGTAGAAAAAGGTGGTAGCCAAATAGAACTACAAGGTGGTTATGGTGGTGGATCTTTTATAGGTACTTTAGGTTTATCTTTTAACAACTTTTCAATAAGAAATATTTTTAATAAAGAAGCCTATAAACCATTACCAATGGGAGATGGTCAGAGTTTATCTTTACGTTTACAATCTAGTAGAACTTTTAATACTTATAGTTTCTCATTTACAGAACCTTGGTTAGGAGGTAAAAAACCAAAATCTTTATCTTTTTCTGTATATTCTTCAAATCAATTTCAAATAAATCCTCAGACTTTTGATGTGGATAGAAGTAGAAGTTTAGGAATTGTTGGAGCTTCTATAGGTTTAGGTCAAAGATTAAAATGGCCAGATGACTTTTTCCAATTATCACAAACCATTGCTTATCAAAGCTTTAATTTAAACAACTATGGTTTTAGAGTTGGTAATGATGTTTTAAATAATGGTACATTAAATAACTTATCATACAATGTTTCTCTTACAAGAAACTCTGCAGGACCAAGTTTAATTTTCCCAACTTATGGTTCAGAATTTTCTATAGGAGTTAAAGCAACTTTCCCTTATTCTTTATTAAGTGATAGAGATTACTCTCAATTAGATGCTGCAGAAAAATATAAATGGTTAGAATATTATAAAATTAAAGCAAAAGGTAAATGGTATACTTCTTTTACAGATAAATTAGTATTAATGACTAATGCAGAAATGGGATATCTAGGTTTCTATAACTCAGAAATTGGCTTATCTCCTTTCGAAAGATTCTTTGTTGGTGGTGATGGTATTGCTGTTTTTCAATTAGATGGTAGAGAGGTTATTGGATTAAGAGGTTATGAAAACAATAGATTATCTTCTGTAGATGGAGGTTCTATTTATAATAAATTTCAATTAGAGCTAAGATATTCTATTACAGATTCTCCTTCTGCTTCTATATATACTTTAGGATTTTTAGAAGCTGGTAACTCTTATGACAATTTTAGCACGTTTAATCCGTTTGAATTAAAACGATCAGCTGGACTAGGGATAAGAATATTTATGCCTGCATTTGGATTATTAGGGATAGACTTTGCTCATGGTTTTGACCCATTACCTGGTTTCACAGAAAAATCTGGCTGGCAAACACATTTTATTATTGGTAGACAGTTCTAAGAAAAATGTACATTTGTAAAGTTCAATTTTTTTTGGCACGGTTTTTTCTAAACACATTATACAAATGAAAAAGTATTTTTTATTAGTCGTTCTTTTATTTACTGTAACAAACTTTTGGTCTCAAAGAAATCAGTTAATTGCTTTTATAGATATGGAATACATTCTAGAAAATGTTCCAGAATATTTACAAGCACAAAATACATTAGATGCTAAAGTTGCAAAATGGCGTAAAAAACTAGATGATCAAGCTAGACATATAGAAGTATTAAAAACAGATTTAGCAAACGAAAAGGCAATATTAACAAAAGATTTAATCGAAGAGAAAGAGGAAGAAATTACACTAAAGCAGCAAGAACTTAGAAGATTAGAATCTTTATATTTTGGTCCAAAAGGTGATATGTTTTTAGTAAGAAAGCAATTGGTTAAACCTATTCAAGATCAAGTTTATAATGCAATACAGAGTATTGCAGCTAGAAAAAAGTATGATTTTGTTTTTGAAAAATCTAGTGATTTAATCATGTTGTATTCCAATAAAAAATACGATATTAGCGACCTCGTTTTATCAACCATAGACAGAACAAGATTAGCAAATAAAAAGCAAGAGGAGCGTAAAAAGAAAACAGAAGCTTCTAAGCTACCAAATAATGATTTAACTGTTAAACAAAAAGAAATTTTAGCTAAGAAAGAAGAAGCTAATTCTAAAAAAGAAGATGCTTTAGCTAAAAAGAAAGCAGATAAAGAAGCTAAGAAAAAAGCTATTGAAGAAAAGCGTAAAGCTCTTTTAAAACAAAGAGAAGAAAAAAGAAAGTTGTTAAGAGAAAAAAAAGAAGCGCTAAGAAAGAAAAAAGAAGCAGAGAAAAAGAAAAAAGAAGATAATTAAACAAAAGACAAGAATAATAATTAAATGAAAATCAGGATGAGAAATTTAAAATCTTTACTATTAATTGCTGTATTTACTTTAGGGTTAGGTGGTGTTGCAAATGCACAAAAAATGGGACACATAGACTTTGAAAAATTAGTAGCTGAAATGCCAGCAACAAAACAATTGAAAGCAGATATCGAAAAATTAGGTAAAACATACCAAGACGAAATAGAAGGTATGGCTAAGAAATTAGATGCTAAAATGAAAAAATATACTGCAGAGCAAAATAATCAGACTAAAGAGATTAACGAAATTAGAGCTAAAGAGGTTCAAACAGATAATCAAAGGTATGAGCAATTAAGACAAACTGCTTATCAAGAAATGCAGAAAAAACAAGCTGAAGGCTTAAAACCAATTATCGAAAAAGCTCAAAAAGCTATTGAAGAGGTTGCTGCTACAAAAGGTATTTTATATGTATTAGATGCTTCTGTTGGTAAAGGCTTATTAGTTAAAAAAGGTGAAGACTTATATGCTGCAGTTAAAGCAAAATTAGGCTTCTAAAAAAGAAACTTTTATTAAAATAAAAAAACCTACTCTTCAGTAGGTTTTTTTTATTTTTACAACTATATGAAATCTAATAATACACCTATAGGAATATTTGACTCTGGTGTTGGTGGTACATCAATCTGGAAAGAGATTGCAGAACTCTTACCTAATGAAAATACTATTTATCTATCTGATAGTATAAATGCGCCTTATGGAGAAAAATCTAAGGAGCAGATTATTCATCTTGCTAAAAAAAATACAGATTTATTATTAGAAAAAGGGGCTAAAATTATTGTTGTTGCCTGTAATACAGCTACCACAAATGCTATTGATATTTTAAGAAAAGAATATAGTGTACCATTTATAGGTATAGAACCTGCTATAAAACCAGCATCTTTACAGACAAAAACAAATGTTATTGGAATTCTTGCTACTAAAGGAACATTAACAAGTGATTTATTTGAAAAAACTTCTAGTAGTATAAGGCAGAAAACAATGATTAAAGAAATAGAAGGTAAAGGTTTGGTTTCATTAATAGAGTCTGGCAAAATTGCTTCTATTGAAATGAAAAAATTATTAGAAAGCTATTTACATCCGCTATTAAAAGAGAACATAGATTGTTTAGTTTTAGGTTGTACTCATTACCCATATCTCATTCCTCAAATTAGAGAAATCGTAGGAAATAAAATTCAAATAATAGATTCTGGTGAAGCTGTTGCTAAACAAACTAAAGCTGTTTTGCATAAAAATAATATCTTAAGCCATGCTACTTCAATTGGCAAGCATCAGTTTTATATAAACAAAAACAAAACTGTACTAGAAAACTTAATTATAAATTCTGGTATTAGTAATTGTTTTGTAGATCAATTAAGTTTTTAGAATCTTCCAAAAGCAGAATTAATATTAGGACAGGCAGCTGCTCTTGGTTCTCTAGTCCAAAGGTTTAAACCAACTGATACTTGATGAAAACCAGTATTTGTTAGTACCACTTCGTTTATTTGACTAGTGTACGTATAAGAAAACATCCAGTTTTTATAATTTAAACCAATTACTGGAGTTATAAATTCTGCATTTTGTATTGCATTTGCATCAAATGACCTTCTGTAAGATAAGGCTGCCCAAAGTTGAGATTCAGAAATATTCTTGTAGGCTTTTAAGTTAATGTCTGCAATTCTTTCTCCTGTACCTTCTCTAAATTGTAACATAATTGAAGGCTCAAATTGAGCAAATAAATCTTCTCCAAAGTAATATCCAGCTGAAAATATATAATTTCTTAAATCTAAATTTTCTTGAACATTTAAGTTATTCTTAGCTGTTAGTAGTAAATTTTTAACTGTAAAGTAAGAAGATAATCCTCCATAATGATAGGCAACACCAAAATCTGCATTATAATAACTGGTACTTTGCACAATAGCTGCTACTGCTCTATCTCCTGTAAATGTTCTTTGATCTGATTGATTTTGAACAAACGTAAAAGATAATCCAAAAGATAATTGATTAAAGTATTTACCATTTCCCATAGGTAAATGATATGCATATGTACCTTGAATTCCTTTTTGTGAATGAAATCCGTTTTTATCATTAAATAATACTAAACCATAACCTGCATTAGAATACTCTCCAAATCTAGTATGAAAACTTAAAGTTTGTAAAGAAGGAGCATTTGGAATACCTGCCCATTGTTGTCTAACTGTTAAACGTAATTTACTTGAGTTACCAATACCTGCAGCAGATGGATGTACTAAATACACGTTATCTGATAAATAATCTTGATAAATTGGTAAGGTTTCTTGAGCATAACTTTTAAATGAAAAAGTACAAACAAAAAGTAGGAGTAACCTAAAGATAAATTTCATTTAAAATTTTAATTTTTTTAAGAATTCAAATATATTCATTTTATAAGAAAATATATGTTTTCAAATAAATATTTAACATAGTATATAACTGATATATTTAGAGTTTATTTTAATGCTAAAACTTTATTCAATTATTTTTACAAAGTCTTCGAAAGCTACATAGTAGGGTTGGTCTTTAAAAACAGGGTTTTCTACACTTTCTGCATTAGCAATACCAACACCTGCAAACCAAACTTTTGCATTATTTTTTATGGCATGCTGTTTAAAAGTTTCCATCCAAATTTTATCATAATCATCATTTGGATTTTGTAAGTTATTTGAAGCTTTTACTAATACAAAAATCGTAGGCTCACCTTTTTTAAATAAAACAAACTGAGGATGTCTTTTTAACTGACTATTAATTGCTTGAAATTCATAGCCCATTTTTTCAAGTTTTTCACCAACAATATTCATTGCTAAATTATGAAGTTCTTGTGCTGTTAAAATCTGCATTTTATTTTTTCTTATTTCGTTTGTTATAGTTTTTGTCTCCTCTAGTTTTTGGCTTTTTATATTTTTTAGCAATTTCTCTTCTGTAAGAACCTCCTAAATTTACTTTTTTATTTTTTTCACTTTTTTCATGGAAAGCAGGCCCAGGAACATATTCTAATCCTGTTCTATTTTTAGATTGCTCTATATCTTCTCTTGGACGTTCATCTTCTGTTAAAAGTTTAGAAATTTCTACATCTTCAGGTATTTCTAGTAAAGGAATTTTATAATTCATTAATTCCTCTATATTCAATTTAGCTTCTTGCTCTTTTTCTGTAGATAATAAAATTGTTTTTCCAGCTTTTTCTGCTCTTCCTGTTCTACCAATTCTGTGCATATAATTTTCAGGAAAATCTGGTGTATCAAAATTTATAACATGGCTAACATTATCAAAATCTAAACCACGAGCCATAACATCTGTTGCTACTAAAATTCGATTATTACCTTCATCAAATTGTCTAATAGATCGTATTCTATAATTTTGAGTTTTATTAGAATGTATTACACAAGTTTCACTACCAAAAACTTCTTCTAAGTGCTTAAATAAATAATCTGCTGTTCGTTTAAAAGCAACAAAAATTAATACTTTATTGTAGGTTTCTTTATCCTGTAATAGATGATTTAATAGATTGACTTTAGTAAAAAAGTTAGGTACATTGTATGCTACTTGCTCAATATTATCAAGTGGTGTTCCACTTACTGCAATTGAAATTTTCTTTGGGTTTTTAAAGTAATCGTAAATTAATTGGTCTACATCTTCTGTCATTGTTGCAGAAAATAGAATGTTTTGTCTTTTCTCAGGTATAATATCAAAGATATTCATTAACTGAAATCTAAAACCTAAATCTAACATTACATCTACTTCATCTATCACTAATTTTTGAATAGATTTTAGCTTTAAAGCATTACTTAAGCCTAAATCATACAAACGACCTGGAGTAGCAACAATAATATCTTGTCCTTGTAAAATAGCTTGTTTCTGTGTGTTTATATTTGTGCCACCATAAACTCCTAAAACACGAACATTTATATATTTTGCAAGTTTTTCAATTTCATCAACTACTTGTAAAACCAATTCACGAGTTGGTACAAGGACTAAAACTCTTGGATGTTTTTGCTTAGAGAATTTTAAATCTCGTAAAATTGGCATCATATAAGCAAAGGTTTTTCCTGTACCTGTTTGCGCAATTCCAACCATATCTTTTCCAGATCTAACCACAGAAAAAGCCTGCTCTTGAATTGGAGTTGGGTTTTCGAAACCTAAATCATCAATGGCATATTGCAGCTGATTAGAAAGGTCTAATTCTTGAAAAGTCATTTACAAATCTTTTTGCAAAGGTACGTTTTATAAAACGTGATACAATAGCACTTTAAAGGAAGAATAATTTGTAGTTTTGTTAATGAAAATTTATAGGCTATAATGATTACAGATACGCATACTCATTTATATTCAGAACAATTTGATGAAGACAGAAAAGAGATGATTAGTCGTGCTAAAAATGCAGGTATTACTCGTTTTTTTATCCCTGCAATAGATGCTTCTTATACTCAAAGAATGCTAGATTTAGAGCAAGAAAATCCTAATGATGTTTTTTTAATGATGGGCTTACACCCTACTTCTGTAAAAGAAAATTATAAAGAAGAATTAGCTCATGTTAAAGAGTGGATAGATAAAAGAAACTTTATTGCAATTGGAGAAATTGGGATAGATTTATATTGGGATAAAAGTTTTTTGCCTCAACAACAAGAAGCTTTTAGAACCCAAATAAAATGGGCAAAAGAAAAAAAACTACCTATTGTTATTCATTGTAGAGATGCCTTTGACGAGATTTTTGAAGTTTTAGAATCTGAAAAAGGAGAAGACTTAAGGGGAATATTTCACTGTTTTACTGGTACTTTAGAACAAGCCAAACAAGCTATTTCTTATAATATGAAATTAGGAATTGGAGGAGTTGTTACATTTAAAAATGGTAAGATTGATAAATTTCTAAATCAGATAGATTTAAAACACATAGTTTTAGAAACAGATGCACCTTATTTAGCTCCTACTCCTTATAGAGGAAAAAGAAATGAATCTTCATATATTACCAATGTTATTGATAAACTTGTTGATATTTACGATTTAACTTTTCAGGAAATCGCAGAAATTACAACTCAAAATTCTAGAGATATTTTTGGAGTTTAATGGAATTACAAACCACATACTATAAAAGCCCAATAGGTATAGCAAAAATTGTAGGTAATAATAATGGCATTCAATCTATTTCTGTATTAGATGATGATACTATAAGTAGTTCTGCAATTATTCCTGAATGTTTAATAGAATGTGTTTCTCAACTTGATGAATATTTTAAAGGAGAAAGAAAGACCTTTGATTTAAAGCTAAATCCTCAAGGCACAGAATTTCAAAAAAAAGTTTGGCAAGAATTATTAAACATTCCCTTTAATAAAACTAGAACTTATTTAGAACAAAGCAAAGCTTTAGGAGATGTAAAAGCCATAAGAGCTGTAGCTTCTGCAAATGGTAAAAACCCTATTTGGATTGTTATACCTTGTCATAGAGTTATAGGTTCAGATGGTTCTTTAACAGGTTATGCAGGTGGTATTTGGCGAAAAAAATGGTTATTACAGCACGAAAACCCCAATAAACAACAATCTCTATTTTAATTTTATTTGCTGTAAAACATAAAAACATATTTTTACGTTAGTGGTTAAGGTTTCTATGTTTAAAAAAATCTTTTTTCTTTTTGTTTTATGCATTGGTGTTACTATCCAATCTCAAACTATTTCTTCAGATTTTAGAAAAAAAAATATTGAAGTAAAAAAAGACACCATTCAATTAGATTCAGTTGCCATAAATCCACAGAAGTTTAAAGTTTTAAATCAGTTTAATTTAGAAATTAAACCTTCTGAGTATGTTGTTGATTTTACTAAAGCTATTTTAATTATAGATGCTAAAAAATATCTTAACATTATTGTAGAATATTTTAGGTTACCCGATTTTATAACCAAAACATATGCTCCATTTGATGATAGTTTAATTTTACAAAACAATACCAATAATGGTACTTTATATAGTTTAACAACCAATAAAAAACCCTCAGAAATTAAACTTTTTAATGGTTTGCAAACTCGTGGTTTTATTACAAGAGGAGTAACCTCTGGTAATAACCAAAATGCAGTTACTAACTCTTCATTAGATTTAGAAATTTCAGGTAAGCTATCAGAAAGCGTTACCTTAAGAGCAAATATTTTTGATACTAACATCCCTATTCAAGAAAACGGAACTTCACAAAACTTAACAGACTTCGATCGTATTTTTATCGAGATTTTTCATGAAAACTGGAGAGTAAAAGCAGGAGATTTATCAATAAAAAATAACGAAACTTTCTTTTTCCCTTTTCAGAAACAAGTCTCTGGATTAGAAGTTGAGGCAAAAGTTTTAGATAATCTAAAAGTAAGAGCTTCTGGTGCTATAGTTAGAGGTAAATTTAATACATATAGGTTTACAGCAGTAGAAGGTAATCAAGGGCCCTATAAAATTTTTGGTGCAAATAATGAAGCCGTAATTTTAATGATAGAAGGCGCAGAACAAGTTTATGTAAATGGTGTACAAATTAAAAGAGGTGAAAATGAAGATTATACTATAAACTATAATTTAGGTGAAATTACTTTTAACACAACGTTTCCTATTACTAATGATATGCGAATTTGGATCGATTTTCAATATGCAGAAAGAAACTATACTAGATTTATTACCTATGAAAAAGCTGAATATAATAGTGAGAACTTTAATATAGCTGGATATTTTTACTCAGAAAATGATGCTAAAAATCAACCTATACAACAAAGTTTATCTGAAAATCAAAAACAAATTTTAGCAAATGCTGGTAACAATCCTGATAATATGGTTGCAGAAAGTGCTTTTTTAGATGCATTTGATGAAAACAAAATTCTTTATAAAAAATCAACAAATAATCAAGTAGAGTTTTTTGAATATTCTATAAATCCACAAGATGAATTGTATAATGTAACATTTACTAATGTTGGAACAAATCAAGGTGATTACGTTTTAGACAGAACAATAGCTATAGGAAATATATTTGTATATGTAGGTCCTAATATGGGAGATTATGACCCAATAGTTCGTTTAGTTGCCCCTACAAAATCTCAATTATTTCTAGTAAAATCTGATTATAGTTCAACTAAAAAAACAAAATTAAATACAGAGATTGCTGTTAGTAATTACGATCAAAATTTATTCTCTTCTTTAGATGACAATCAAAATGTAGGTGTTGCTGCCAAAATTGGTTGGCAACAGATTTTAATTGATAAAAAATGGCAATTAAAAACAAATATAAATCATGAATATGCTCAAAAGAATTTCTACTCAGAGCAGGTTTGGGAGCCTGTAGAATTTAATAGAGATTGGAATATTTTAACAAATAAAGCCACAAAAAATTATTTTCAATCAGAACTAATCTTACAAAATAAAACCAACGATTTTATAAAATATAACTTTAGTAATTTAAATTATGATAATGGTTTTAAAGGAAATAGACATACATTAACATCAATCTTAAAGAAAGGAAGAACCACATTTTCTGCTAATGTAAGTTTGCTTAATAACATCTCAAATTTAGAGGATAACTCTTTTTTTAGAGCAATTGGAAAAGTAAATTATCAACTTAAAAAAACCTGGTTTGGATCTTTAGTTAATTTTGAAACTAACTCTAGAAAAAACGTAACAACAAATCAATTTGTGAACACAAGTCATAGATATAAAGATTTTGAAGTCTATTTTGGTGTGGGAGATACTACTAAAGTCTATGCAAAATTTGGTTATAATTTTAGAAATAATGATAGTATAAAATCGAATGCTTTTGCTGAAATAAATAATAGAAATACATTTTATGTAAAAAGTAAACTAATACAAAATAAAAAAACTAATCTTAGTGTTTTTGCAAATTATAGAATTACAGAAAACGCCTTTACAACAGACGAAAAAACATTAAATTCAAGAGTAGTTTACAATCAAAAACTTTTTAATAATTTTTTAAACTTGGGTACAGTTTACGAAACCTCTTCAGGTAATGTAGCAAGACAAGATTTTGTATATATTAAAGTAGAACCAGGTCTTGGTTATTATACTTGGATAGATTATAATAATGATGGTATTGAAGATTTTAACGAGTTTGAAGTTGCACAATTTCAAGACCAAGCCAATTACTTACGCCTACCAAAACCTAATTTACGATTTATACCTACTCAACGTGCCAAATTACAACAGAGTATTACGTTAAATGCTGGTAAATGGGCTAACCAAAAAGGTTTAAAAAAGTTACTATCACATTTTTATAATCAAAGTTTTTTAACTGTTGAAAACGAACAAGAAAGAGTTGAAAATTCATTTCAATTAAACCCTTTTGATTTTAATGAAAATTCTCTAATTTCTTTGAATTATAATATTAGAAACTCACTTTTTTACAATAGAGGATTACAAAATCATAGTATGACTTACACCTATGGAAACTCAAATATTAAACAACAATACTTTATTGGGAATCAAGAAAATAAAATTAATTTACATCAATTAGATTACACTCATAAATTTGCAGATTTTTGGTTAATAAATTTAATGGGAAAACTTGCTGAAAACAGTTTAGAAACAGAAAATTTTTCAGATAGAAATTATGATTTAAATGAGTTTGAAATTCAACCAAAAATTAGTTTCTTATACAATCAAAACAATAGATTTTCTGCATTTTATCATTTAAAAAATAAAGAAAATACAATTGAAAATTTCGAGTCTTTACAGCAACATAAATTTGGTGTTGAATATTTTTATATTAGTAAAAAACAAAATCAAATTTCTGCAAATGTAAACTACTTTTTAAATGATTTTGTTGGATCTACTAACTCACCTGTTGCTTACCAAATGCTAGAAGGTTTACAAGCAGGCAAAAATTATACTTGGAATGTTATTTTTAATCAAAAATTAAATTCTTTTTTAAACTTAAACCTAAGCTATTTTGGAAGAAAAAGTGAAACCTCCAAAACTATTCATACAGGTAACGTACAATTAAGAGCTAATTTTTAAGTTGTATTCTATGTCTTTTTAATACATTTGTTTTAAATCAATTCACAAAAAATGAAAAAACTATTATTAGTTTTATTACTTACTTGCACTGTTGTAACTTTTGCTCAAACAGATGAGAAGTTTCCTCAAGATGTTAACAAAAAACATGAAATTAAATTAAATGCATTAACGTTAATCGCAGCAAAATGGATAGACGTTTCTTATGAAAATTTAATTAATGAAGAATCTTCTTTTGGTATAACTGCTGCAATTAATACAGATACAAGTGAAACAGACTTAAATTACCAATTAACTCCATTTTATAGAAGATATTTTTCAGGTAAATTTGCAAGAGGTTTTTTTGTAGAAGGTTTTGGCTCATTATTTTCAGCTAGAGAATACACAAACCTTTTTACATCTTCAAATGAATTTACAACAGGTTTTGCACTAGGCGTTTCTGTTGGAGGAAAATTTGTTTCTAAACAAGGTTTTTCTACAGAGTTGTTGTTAGGTGTTGGTAGAAACTTATCAGGAGACACAGATTATGAAGGCTTTGGTAGAGTTGCAATTTCAGTTGGATACAGATTTTAATACATTTATATATGAAAAAGTTTATTTTATTTTTCGCATTTTTAGTTAGCATTTCATGTTTTTCACAAAAAGAAATAAAGTTAGATGTTGCAGATGCACTAGTCATTAGGAGTTTAGAGTTTTCTTATGAAAATTACATTAATGAAAATTCTTCTTTTGGTATTTCTGCTTTATTTAATTTGGCAAAACAATCAGCAGACTTTAGGTATAATGAAAACATGATGATTACTCCTTATTATCGTCATTATTTTACAACTGAAAAACAATGGAACTTTTTTGGGGAGGGTTTTTTAGGTATAAATTCTGGTAAAAAAGAATCTACAAAAGACTCTGGAGTTTATGATTTAAAATATACAGATGGAGCATTAGGTATTGCTGTAGGTACAAAATACGTTTCAACAGGTGGTTTAATAATAGATGCTTATGCAGGTGTTGGTCGTAATTTATTTGGATCTGACTCTCCTGTTTTAGTGCCTAGAGTTGGTGTTAATGTGGGTTGGAGATTTTAACTCAGTTAGCAGTTAGTAAACATAAAAAAAGAGAATTTCTGTTATAGAAATTCTCTTTTTTATTGCTTTATCTTATTTTAATTACATTTTCTGTAACCACGTTTTTACATCAACTTCTGCTTTAATAATAGCTTTTAAATCAGAAATTTTAACTCTTTTTTGTTCCATAGTATCTCTATGTCTAATTGTTACAGAATCATCTTCTAAAGAATCATGATCTACTGTAATACAAAAAGGTGTACCTGCTGCATCTTGTCTTCTATAACGTTTACCAACTGCATCTTTCTCATCATAAAACACATTAAAATCCCATTTTAATTCATCCATGATTTTACGTGCAACTTCTGGTAAGCCATCTTTTTTAACTAAAGGCAAAATAGCTGCTTTGTAAGGTGCTAAAACTGCTGGTAACTTTAAAACCGTTCTTGTAGTCCCATTATCTAAATCTTCCTCAACTAGAGATTTAGAAAAAACAGCTAAAAACATTCTGTCTAAACCTATAGAAGTTTCTACAACATAAGGCACGTAACTTTTATTTTCTGCAGGATCAAAATATTGTAATTTCTTTCCAGAAAATTCTTCATGCTGACTTAAATCGAAATCTGTTCTTGAATGAATACCTTCTAATTCTTTAAAGCCAAAAGGAAAATTAAATTCTATATCTGCAGCTGCATCTGCATAATGAGCTAATTTATCATGGTCATGAAAACGATAGTTTTCTGCTCCCATACCTAAACTCAAATGCCATTTTAAACGTGTTTGTTTCCAAGCTTCATACCATTCTTTTTGAGTGCCTGGTTTTACAAAAAACTGCATTTCCATTTGTTCAAACTCACGCATTCTAAAAATAAACTGTCTAGCAACGATTTCATTTCTAAAAGCTTTACCAGTTTGTGCAATTCCAAAAGGAATTTTCATACGCCCAGTTTTTTGCACATTTAAAAAGTTTACAAAAATACCTTGTGCAGTTTCTGGTCTTAAATATACTTGTGTAGAATTTTCAGCAGAAGCCCCAATTTGTGTTCCAAACATTAAATTAAATTGCTTAACCTCTGTCCAGTTTTTAGAACCAGAAACAGGGCAAACTATCTCTAAATCTAATATTAGATTTCTAAATCCTTCTAAATCATTTTCTTCTTGAACTCTAGTTAACTCAACTGTAATTTCGTCCATTTGTTTTTGACGACGTAACACATTTGGGTTTGTACTTCTAAATTCTTCTTCATTAAAAGCATATCCAAAGCGTTTTTTAGCTTTGGTAATATCTTTATTTATTTTTTCGTTTATTTTTTCTCTAAAATCTTCTACTAAAACATCAGCTCTGTAACGTTTTTTAGAATCTTTATTATCTATTAAAGGATCATTAAAAGCATCTACATGACCAGAAGCTTTCCAAGTAGTTGGGTGCATTAAAATTGCAGCATCTATACCTACAATATTTTCATGCATTTGCACCATTGCTTTCCACCAATAATCTCTAATATTTTTTTTAAGCTCAACACCATTTTGAGCATAATCGTAAACCGCACTTAAACCATCATATATTTCTGATGATTGAAAAACATAACCATATTCTTTTGCGTGCGATAAAACTTTTTTAAACTGATCTTCTTGTTTTGCCATAATGAGCGCAAAGATAAACGTTTAGTGATTTTTATCAACTAAAAATCACCTTTTTTAAACAGAACTTATTTTGGTTAAAAATGATTATATTTAAACAAAAAAATTGCCTTTTAAATGAATCTACTAAAAGATTTATTTCATCTTTTTTACCCTAATTTGTGTGCTACTTGTCATCAACAATTATTGCAAAACGAATCAGTTATTTGTACAATTTGTAGACATGATTTACCTCTAACTCACATCACAGATTTTACACAAAACAAAATTATTGATGCTTTTTATGGTAAAGTAATTATAGAGAAAGCTTTTGCTTTACTTTTTTATAGAAAAAACAATATCACCAAAAAACTAATTGAAGAATTAAAATACAAAGGAAATGAAGAGATTGGAGTTTTATTTGGAGATTGGTTAGGAGAATTGTTAAAAGAAAATAAAGAATTTAATGATATAGATTATATTATACCTGTTCCTCTACATAAAAAAAGATTAAAAGAAAGAGGTTATAACCAAGTAACCAAATTCGGACAAACTTTAAGCAATCATTTAAAAAAACCACTTGTAGAAAATAAATTAATTAGAGTTTCTGCCACTAAAACACAAACTTTAAAAACTCGTTTTGAACGGTTTAGAAATAATGATACAAAATTTTTACTAACAGATATAGACTTTTTTAAAAACAAACATATTCTTTTAATAGATGATGTAATTACAACAGGTGCCACTTTAGAAGCTTGTGCAAAAGAATTTTTAAATTCAAAAGACTGTAAAATTAGTGTCCTTACAATTGCTTATACAGAATAAATTTTATGATTTTATATTCAAAAATTAATCGTTAATTTGTGTCAAAATTATTTTTGTGAAAGCATTTTACAAACCACTTTTTATATTATTTACAATACTTTTGTACGTTAATTGTGCAAGAACAGGCAGGCCAGATGGAGGACCTAAAGATGAAGAAGCTCCTTTATTTGTTACTGCAGATCCACCTTATGAAACTGTAAACTTTAAAGAGAAAGAAGTAAAAATTGAATTTAATGAATTCATAAAACTAAAAAACATTAATAAACAATTTGTGGTTTCTCCACCATTGAAAAATCCTCCACTTATTACTCCTCAAGGATCTGCAAGTAAATCTATAAAAATTGAAATTTTAGATACGTTGCAACCAAATGCAACCTATATTTTTAATTTTGGAAATGCAGTAGAAGATAATAATGAAGGTAATAAATTAGAAAACTTTAAATATGTTTTTTCTACGGGTTCATATATAGATTCTTTAAAAACCTCAGGCTTTGTTAAAGATGCAAAATCAACAAAAAAAATAAAAAATATAAATGTTTTACTATATAGAATAGATAGCAGTTTTAATGATTCTATTATTTATAAAAAGAAACCTAATTACATTACAAGTACACTAGATTCTACCTTATTTAATTTTACAAACTTGCATAAAGGTAATTATTTAATGATTGCTTTAAAAGAATCTGCAAACGATTATATTTTTAATCCAGTTACAGATAAAATCGGTTTTATTAAAGATACAATTCAATTACCTAGAGATAGTATCATTAGTAAACCCATAATTCTTTTCAGTGAAAATTTACCATTCGATTTTAAAAGAGGTAAAGAAATTACAAGAGGTAAACTTGAGTTTGGCTATGTAGGTAATGTAAAAGATTTAAAGTTAGAGTTACTCTCTAAAGTACCTGATACTTTTAAAAGTGTCTCAAAATTTATGATTGATAAAGACACATTAAACTTTTGGCATACTCCAGTAGATTTAGACTCTTTAAATTTTAAAGTTACTAATAGAGAATATATAGATACAGTTACTGTAAGATTAAGAAAAAATAAAATTGATTCTTTACAAATTAGCGTTTCTACAAAAAACACTTTGCATTTAAGAGATACCTTTTTTGTGAATACTAATAATCCAATTACAAAAATCGATACTAGTAAAATATCTTTGTTCGACAAAGACACTATTGCAGTAAACTTTAAAACAATATCCTCAAAAAAAGAGAATAAAATAGCAATTCTTTTTGATATTAAACCTCAACAGAAATACAGAATTGTAGCTTTACCAGAAGCATTTACAGATATTTTTAATGTTAAAAATGACACCTTAAAATATTCCTTAACCACTAAAGAAATAGAAGATTATGGAAGAATAACTGTAAATGTAAATAACCTAAAAAACAAGAATGTTATTATTGATTTACTTTCTGGTACAAAACAAGACGAACTTGTAGAACGTAAAATTATTACCTCTTCTTCACAAATTGTTTTCGATTTATTAAGACCTAGAAAGTATACTTTAAGAGCAATTGTTGATGAAAATAAAAACAATAAATGGGATACAGGTGATTTTCTAAAAAAGTTACTTCCAGAAAAAATAATGTATCATCCAGAAATTAGTGATTATCCTTTAAGGGCAAACTTCTTTTTAGAAAATATTAATTTTGTAATTGAATAAAAAAAGAGCGCTAATTGCGCTCTTTTTTATTTATAAGTTTAAGGCTTGATCTAAATCTGCCAATAAATCGTCTTCATCTTCTATACCTACACTTAAACGAATTAAAGAATCTGTAATTCCAATTTTTAGACGTTCTGGTTCTGGAATAGAAGCATGTGTCATTGTTGTTGGATGATTAACCAAACTTTCTACACCACCTAAAGATTCTGCTAAAGTAAATACATGTGTATTTTCTAAAAATTTAAAAGCAGCTTCTTTACTTTCATCTTTTAAACGAAAAGAGACCATGCCTCCAAAATCTTTCATTTGTTTTTTGGCAATAGTATGATTTGGATGATTTTCTAAACCTGGATAATATACCTCACCAACTTTTGGGTGATTTTGTAAAAACTGAGCTACTGCTCTTCCATTTTCACAATGTCTTTGCATTCTAATATGTAAAGTTTTTACACCTCTTAAAGCTAAAAAAGAATCCATAGGACCAGCAACAGCACCTGCAGCAAACTGTATAAAATGCAATTCTTCTGCTATCTTTTCATCATTCACCATTAAAGCTCCCATAACTAAATCTGAATGTCCTCCTAAATATTTAGTAGCAGAATGCATTACTATATCTGCCCCCAAACTTAATGGTTGTTGTAAATAAGGAGTTGCAAAAGTATTATCAACAGCAACTAAAATATCTGAATTATGTTCTTTAACTGCATTAGTAATTGCTTTAATATCAGCAATTTTCATTAAAGGATTTGTAGGTGTTTCTAACCAAACTAATTTTGTTTTTTCTGTAATTTTATCTGTTACATTGACTACAGAATTCATATCTACAAACGAGAATTCTAATCCGTATTTTTTAAATAATCGTGTAAACATTCTATAAGTTCCACCATATAAATCGTCTCCTGCAATAATTTCATCACCAGGATTTAATAAACGTAAAACACAATCTATTGCAGATAAACCAGATGAAAATGCAAAACCATGCGAACCTCCTTCTATAGCTGCAAAACTATTTTCTAAAGCTGTTCTTGTTGGGTTTGCTCCTCTAGAATATTCGTAACCTTTATGTTCTCCTGGACTAGATTGTGCATATGTTGATGTAAAAAAAACTGGAGGCATTACAGCACCTGTTGCTTCTTCGTGTTTTTGACCTCCGTGAATTGTCTTTGTGTTAAATTTCATTATCTATTTATTTCTATCTGTAGTCTAAAAAAAGACAAAAGTTTACAAAAATTTCTTAATTGATCTTATAATTCCATAGTGAATGCCCTCATGAAAATTATTAAAAGGTATTGCATTTTCTATAGAAGTTAAGGTAAAACCAGTACTAGTAGGGTATTCTGTGTAATTCTCAAAAATACCTGCTTCGTAATCTTCTTGTAATGTGTCTGGTAAACCCAATAACAATTCTACAACCTCTTCAAATTCTTCTTCAGTAAAAGTTTTTGTTGGTGCAGTTCCTTTTCTATGTGCCTCTATTAACTCATCTGTACATAAACAATTTAAGCCAGATAATTTATAATGCAAGAGCTGTTGTGTAACCACTAAATGCGCTACATTCCAAGCAATGTTATTTTTAAAACCTTCAGGTATTTTATGAATTTGATCCATAGACAAACCTTCTAATTCTTTAACAACTAGCTCTCTAGATTTTCTTAAAATATCAAATTGTGTTTTCATTATATTCACTAATTTTGAAAGTGTAAATATAAATCATTAAAATGAAGAAAGTATATTTTTTACAAACTTGTGATACGTGCAGAAGAATTTTAAAAGAAGTAAATTTAGATGGTTTTGAGCGACAAGAAATTAAATCAAATCCTGTTTCTGTAAATCAATTAGAAGAAATGTATGCGCTTTCTAAAAGTTATGAAGCTTTATTTAATAAAAGAGCTAAGTTGTATAAAGCTATGGATTTAAAAAATAAAGATTTATCTGAAGCAGACTATAGACAATATTTACTTGATGAATATACTTTTTTAAAAAGACCTGTTTTTATAGTTGATAATTCTATTTTTATTGGAAATAGTAAAAAAGAAATTGAAAAACTTAAAGAGAAGATTGGTTAAATCTTCTCTTTAAATGGTATTAATCTGTTGTAATTTTTATGTTAGAATTAGACATCATCTCTGCTAATTCATCTGTAGTTAAATTAGTTTTTAAACCAAAAATAACAAGTTTGTCATCATCACTATTTGCTCTTAGAATAATCTCTTTTACGATATCATTTTCTTCTAAAATATAAAAAGCGGCTTTGCTATTATCGCTTTTTACACGAGCCATAGTCTTTAATTTATTTTTTCTAAGATATTTTTTAAAATCTTTAGATACAGAAGCATCATCATTATTAAATACCATTAATTTAAAATCACCAGATTTTTTTAATAGCTTTTTTAAATCTTTATCTTCATCATCACTTAAAAAAGAACCTGCAAAAGATGCATTTAAGTTGATTGAAAAAGCTGATTTATCTGAATGAGATTTGTAAAATTTTTTGAAAGTTGTTTCTTGTGCTGATAAGTTAATTGCAAATAATGCAAAAAATAAAATAGTTAATCGTTTCATGTTACTTGGTTTTCTTTTGAGACGATTAACTATTTGGTTTGTTACAAAAAGTATTTTTTTTAGAAAGACATTGTTATGCCTAATGAAGTTCCTTTTATATTTAAATTGAAGCTTGGATTAAAATGATAAGCTCCTGAAGTAACATCATTATTATAAAGCTCTACTGCTTTTTTAGTTTTATTATTAAAGCCTTTTACAATAGGAATTGAAGCTACAATTAAAGCAGCACCAACACCTGCTAATGCCCATTCTGGATCTCCACCACCAATTGCTGTACCTATAGGAAAACCAACTAATGCACCTCCTGCTGTTCCTAAAATCATACCCCAAGTTTTATTAGATTTTGCAGACTGTACTAAATCATATGCTTCTTGATTACTTTTCATAATTTCTTGCATATCATTTAAAGATAAATTTTTTCCATCTTGAGTGAATTGATATCCACCCCAAACTTTATTAATCTCAATTTTTTGAGCATTTAAGGTAATTGATGTAAATAATATTGCTGCAAAAACAAATACTAATTTTTTCATCGAATTGATTTTCATTGAATTGATTTTTATTAATTAAGTTTATAAATATTTACTAGTTTTTTGGCTTCTTTTTCGGCGGTCCAATTTAATAAAATTTCTTTTCTAGCTTCTTTGCCTAAGTAAGAATTTTCATTTTTGATACAATTTTCTATAAGCTCTTGTAATTCGTTTATTTTTCCTGCTTCAAATAAATATCCGTTTTTTTTATGTGTTATTAATTCTGAATGTACTCCAACGTTTTTTGTAGCAATAACTGTACATTCACAACTCATAGCTTCTGCAGTTACCAATGAAAATCCTTCAGAAAAACTTGGTGCAATTGCTATTTTAGCTGCTTGATAAAAAGGGACAATATCTCTAGTTTCATTAAAAAAATAAACTTGATCTTCAATATTACTATCTTTTGCTATATGTCTTAACTCCTTTAAATACTCAGGTTTATCAACCTTACCAACAATAACTAGTGCCCAATTTTTATAATTTTGTAATATTTTTGAAGCTTGTAATAATGTTGTTTGTCCTTTTGCTTTTCTTACTCTACCAGCATTCAAAATAATATTCTCTTGAGAAACTCCTGCTATTTTTACATTAACTTTTGGCTCAAATTTATTGATATCTACTCCATGACCTATAATCTCATTTTTGATACCTAAATTGGCACTCATACTTTTTATTAGAGTGATTACAACATCTGCTTTTTTTAATAAAAACAAGGTAAGTTTAGAAGGTTTACTTTCTGCATGTCTAGTTGCTACTAATTTAAATTTTGCACCTAAAAAGCGATAAAATAAAAATCGTATTATTTCATTATTTCTATGACAATGTACAGTAGTTTTTCGATCTGAAAATAAAATTGATTTTAGTTGATTTGTAGAAATGTGTTGCCCATCTATATTTGAACCATAGACATAGGTTTCAAAATCGTCATTAAAAAAAGGAAGTACATTTTCTATACTTCTGGTAACACCAGTCTTGCGTTTATGAAAATGAGTATGAATTAAAACAGGTTTCAAAAAGTAATTTTAAGCAAATTTACGAGAAACAATCTCCATAAATCTATTTTCTAATTCTTCGTGCTCAGACCAATTATAATCTGGTTTTACCATTTTATTGATAAATTTTCTGGCTTCTTTTTCTGTTTTAAAAGTATTTAATTGAGAAATGACTCTATTATAGTTTTCTTGATCTCCTTCAAATAAATTTTTAACAAAGGTTATTCTATCATTTAAACCAATTTGAATGTTTGAAAATAATTTATCGTTTAAAGATTTTGGCTGCACATTTTCAAACAAATCAGCCATAACATCAACAGAGATCGTGTCTTGTAATTCGTCTTCTAATGTTGGTGTTTTCTTTTCTCCAACATCGTTTACATCATTTTTAAAATTTGTTGGATTTTCTGTTGCAAACATTAAATGCTCTAACTCATCAAAAGGTTGTTCAATAATTTCTTCTACAACCTCTTCTTTTTTAGACTCAAGATCTTCTCTATTTAAATCGACAACTTTTTCTTTAAATTTTTTAGATTCTGCTGACTCTTCTACTGCATCATCCATCAAATCATAAACAATTTTTTGTTGTTCTTCAACCTCAACACTTTCATTTTCTTGTTTGAAAGGTTTTACACCTTTTTCAACTTCTAAAACTGGTTGTTCTGAAATCTCTTTTTTATCAAATGCAGTTTCAACTTGTTCTAATAACTCTTCTTTAGATGTTTCTAAATTTGGAGTGGTTTTTACATATTCTTCAACAAATGCAAGCATAGAAAGCTTTTCATAAACTTCTTTAGAAATATCTTTTAATGCAAAAATATCATCTTTGTTTTTCATTTTTAAAATGCTATGAGCTAAACTCATTAAATCTGCTTCTAATTTTTTGTGCATAAGTTGTAGGTTGAAGTTACTTTTAACGCCTAATTATTTATAAATTTGTAAACGCCGAAAAATAATTAAAATTATAATACTTTAACGCTTAAAATTACAAAATGTTTCTTGAAAATACAGTAAATCATACAGAACAATTTGGCTGGATAGAAGTTATCTGTGGATCTATGTTTTCTGGTAAAACAGAAGAATTAATTAGGCGTTTAAAAAGAGCGCAGTTTGCAAAACAACGAGTTGAAATTTTTAAACCAGCTGTAGATGTGAGATATGATGAAGATGAAGTGGTATCTCATAATGATAACAGAATACGTTCTACACCTGTACCAGTTTCTTCTAACATAAGGTTACTAGCTAATGATGTAGATGTTGTAGGTATAGATGAAGCTCAGTTTTTTGATGATGAAATTGTTGCAGTTTGTAACGATTTAGCAAATAGAGGAATTCGTGTAATAGTAGCTGGTTTAGATATGGATTTTAAAGGTAACCCTTTTGGTCCTATGCCAGCATTAATGGCAACAGCTGAGTATGTAACTAAAGTACATGCTGTTTGCACTCATACAGGAAACTTAGCACATTATAGTTTTAGAAAAGCTCAAAATGATGATTTGGTTATGCTTGGCGAAACTCAAGAATACGAACCTTTAAGTAGAGCTGCATATTATAAAGCAATACAAAAGCAAAAAGAAATGATTGCTTCTAAAAAAAGTGCATCAGATGACCAATAATCATGTTACTGTTTTAGAAATAGATGCTAAGGCTTTAGCTCATAATCTTAATTATTTTAAACAAAAATTACAACCAACCACAAAAATTTTAGCAGTAGTTAAAGCATTTGGTTATGGAAGTGATGGAGTAAAAGTTGCTCAATTTTTACAAGATAAAGTAGATTATTTTGCTGTAGCTTACGCTCATGAAGGGATTGCTTTAAGAGAAGCTAATGTAAAAACTCCTATTCTTGTATTACATCCTCAAATACCTAATTTACAAAGTATTGTTGATTATAAACTTGAGCCTAACTTATACAATTTTAAAATATTTGATGCTTTTTTAACTTTAGCAGATGAAATTCCTTTAATGAATTACCCTGTTCATATTAAATTTAATACAGGTTTAAATAGATTAGGTTTTTGGCATAATGATATTCCTAAAATCATTGAGAGTTTACATAAAAATAATCATGTAAAAGTACAGTCTTTATTTTCTCATTTAGCAGCAAGCGAAGATTTGGAAGAAAAAGAATTTACCATAAACCAATTAAACAACTTTGCTTACATAGCTAAACAGTTTTACAAACATTTAGATTATGAACCTATGTTACACATTTTAAATACATCTGGGGTTGTAAACTATGCACAAGCTCAATTTGATATGGTAAGAGTTGGTATTGGTTTGTATGGTTTTGGAAATGACGATAAAGAAACTGCTGAGCTTAAAAATACGCACAATTTAAAATCAATAATTTCACAAATTCATTTAATAAAACCAGGTGAAACTGTTGGTTATAACAGAGCTTTTGTTGCAAAAAGACATTCTAAAACAGCTACAATTCCTGTAGGTCATGCAGATGGTTTATCTAGAAAACTAGGCAATAAAAATGGATATCTACTCATCAATAATCAAAAAGCAAAAATTATTGGTAATGTTTGTATGGATATGATTATGGTTGATGTAACAAAAATTGACTGTAAAGAAGGTGATGAAGTCATTATTTTTAATAATCAAGAAATGCTTAATCATATATCAAAAGTTTCTGAAACAATTGTTTATGAAACCTTAACCGCCATTTCTCAACGTGTTAAAAAAGTGTTAAAGAAATAAAAAAATTAGTACATTCGCATTACTAACTAATTTAAAAACAATTTAATATGGGTATGCTTAAAGAATTTAAGGACTTTGCTATGAAAGGAAACCTTGTAGATATTGCAGTAGGTTTTGTTATGGGTGCTGCATTTAAACAAGTAGTAACTTCATTTACTGGTGGTATTGTTTCTCCATTAATAGGATTAATATTTAAAGCAGATTTTAAAGATTTAAAATATGTAGTTAAAGAAGGTACATTAAATGATGCAGGAGAAAAAGTAGGAGAAGTTGCTGTTTTATATGGTGACTTTATAACTAATGTTATCGATTTTATTATTGTTGCTTTTGTAATGTTTATGATTATTAAAGGAATAAATGCTACTAAAAAGAAAGAAGAGCCAAAACCAGAAGCTCCAAAAGGACCTAGTCAAGAAGATTTATTAGCAGAAATTAGAGATTTATTAGCCAAGCAAAAATAAATTTATTAATTAAAAAACTTCTAAACCCAAGCATTAGCTTGGGTTTTTTTATGGTGTCAAAAAAAAATACAAACCACATGTAACCTTTTTGTAAATTGATGGTTTTAATAATAGTAACTAACCACAACCAATATTGAAACAGTTAACAGACGAAGAAATTATGTTAGCAATTGCCAATGGCAAAATAGAAATGTTAAGCATTTTGTTTGATAAATATAATGTACGCATCTATAACTATTTTAATAAAATGGTACAAAACAAAATG
>Ga0209137_1000341_pt1 | contig 50964 bp, 49 predicted proteins | sample SaaInl5LU_22_DNA_FD_184642 | JGI IMG/M metagenome (GOLD analysis project Ga0209137, IMG submission 184642) | Marine microbial communities from expanding oxygen minimum zones in the Saanich Inlet - ESP_105LU_22_DNA (SPAdes) (version 2) | ecosystem: Environmental > Aquatic > Marine > Intertidal... | reverse complement strand
TGGTCAAATAAAACAACTGCTGATCTATCGTGACCAGCTGCCCGCTCTTGCCTACTGACACTCATTATTTGAGGAGTGTCGCAGCAATTAAAAAACAGTTATCTTTATCCATTAAATACATGACCATGACCATGACACTAAAACCACTACTGACTTTATTGCAAGGCGCTTTTTTAATGTTTTGTATGATCACAGCGGCGCAAAATTCTGACGATAATTTCAGAGAAAGATATGCTGCAACCATAACCGCTGAAGACCTCAGCACATTACTCTATACTGTTGCTTCTGATTCGATGCAAGGCAGAATGACAGGCACCGAGGGTCAGAAAATGGCTGCGGATTATTTGCGTACCTTCTATCAAAATCACAACATTCCTCCAGCACCAACAATGGAAGGTTATTACCAAGAAATCCCTGCCGAATATTTCACAAGAATGGAAAATCCAGTCCGCTCAGAAAATGTCATTGCTTACATCGAAGGCACGGAACTTCCTGACCAAGTTGTCGTCCTTTCGGCTCACTACGATCATGTGGGTATGGATGGTGACACAATTTATAATGGTGCGGATGACGATGGTAGTGGCACTGTAGCGCTCATGGAGATTGCAGAGGCCTTTCAATTGGCCAAAGAACGAGGGCACGGACCCAAAAGATCACTGCTGTTCTTGCATGTTGCTGGTGAGGAAATTGGATTGTATGGGTCGCGCTATTATACAGAGCACCCGATTGTCCCTCTTGCGCAAACACTTTGTGACCTTAACACAGATATGATAGGCCGTATTGATCCCCTAAAGAACGGTAACGACAACTATATCTATCTCATTGGTAGCGATAAATTAAGTCAGGCCTTACATGATTTATCGGAAGAAGTCAACAACAGATATGTTCAATTAGAATTAGATTATACCTTTAATGCCGACGATGATCCAAATCGATTTTATTACCGCAGTGATCATTATAACTTTGCCGAAAAGAATATTCCGGTCATCTTCTATTTTAATGGTGTCCATGAAGACTACCATAGACCAACGGACACACCCGATAAAATAAATTACCCGCTAATGGCCAAGCGGGCTCAATTGATTTTTCACACCGCCTGGGAAGTCGCCAATCGTCAAGACCGCATTTTTGCCGACAAACTCTCAGAGCAGAAAGAACAAAACTAAAAAGGAAAACCCCGATCTCACGATCGGGGTTTTTTCTTCTGGGTGGAAGACGGGATTCGAACCCGCGACCCTCGGTACCACAAACCGATGCTCTAACCAACTGAGCTACAACCACCATTAAATAACTGCTCTAAAAGCGGAGGCAAATATAATTTAAAAAGCTACTTTCCGCAATTATTTTTGACAAATTAAATCAAATCTGTTAGTGCACTAACTGCAGGGTATCTCTCACTCGTAAACCCTTCTGCAAAATCAGTTCCAATGAGCCTGCCGAGATTTTTATATCGGTAGCTCAAACTGTCCTTCACATTCTCTGTAGAAATTGGCGTCATGGGCTCCTTACTGTTTGGGTCATAAAACTGACTCTTGTAGGCAAAAACCGCGGCTAGTTTGGTTTCCATATAGCCCGTTACATCTACAACAAAATCAGGTTCCAGATCATTCCATTGGATGTAATGATAAACATGCTTGGGCCGCCACGACAATTGATCAACCCCATCGCTAGAAGTTCTTATGTTTTTTAAGCCTGACAGAAAGCATGCATCACTGACCAGCTTACTCCCTTTGGGGTGGTCAATGTGGCGGTCCTCAACAGCATTACACAACACAATTTTGGGTCGCGTTGCACGGATGATCTGGATCAATTTCAATTGATTCTGCTTATTATTCTCAAAAAAACCATCGGCCAAGCCCATGTTATGGCGAAAGGTAACGCCTAGTATTTTTGCTGCTGCCATGGCTTCGTCATGACGGATTTCTGGAGTACCACGAGTCCCGAGCTCACCCTGAGTGAGGTCGACAATACCAACGCTTCGGCCCTGTGCAATCTCTTTGGCAATAGTTGCCCCAGCACTCATCTCAACATCATCAGGATGTGCGCCAACGGCCAAAATATCAACTGTGCGTAATGTATTCATAGGATTTATTTAATGACATTAATGGCTTGCGTGATGTCGCGAATCAGGTCTTCAACATCTTCAATACCAACAGACAACCTAATCAAATGATCAGAGATGCCCATCGTTTTTCTGGCCTGCTCTCCGACAATCGAATGAGAGGTTGCTGCCGGCAATAATGCTGTTGACTCAACACCAGCAAAACTCAAAGACCGTTTGATGACTCGGAGCGCCTCCAAAAACTGCTCTGCATTTAATCCAGCGGCCAGCTCAAATGAAATCACACCAGAAAATCCTTTCATTTGGCGTTTGGCTATCTCATGACTCGCATGACTCTTTAGCCCAGGGTAATGAACCTTGGCGATGCTTGGGTGCGCTTCAAGCCATTCTGCAATAAACTGGGCATTCGCATTATGGCAAGCAACCCTCAGGCCCATCGTTTTGATGCTCCTCTCGAGTAACCATATGGTGTATTCGCTAAGATTGGCCCCAAACATTTTGGCAGACGAAAATATTCTGTCCCGATGGGCTTTACTGCAAGAAATAGTACCCGCTAATATATCACTGTGCCCGCCCATATATTTTGTGGCACTGTGCACCACCACGTCAACACCAAAAAGTGCTGGATTTTGATTGACCGGCGATGCCATAGTATTGTCTATAATGGAAACTAGGTCGCGTGACTTTGCCAACGCACTGATCATGTTAAGGTCAATAACTTCTAGTAAAGGATTAGAAGGAGATTCTATATAAATGACTTTAGTATTGGATTTGATTTTGTCCGAAAAAGCCTTTTGATCTGAACCATCTACGAAGTCATGACTGATGCCATAGTGGGCACATAATTCTGTCAAAAAGTGGTAGGTCCCACCGTAAATGGAAGTCTGGACCACAATATGATCACCCGAATGCAAAAATGCCATAAGCGCATTGGTAATCGCCGCCATGCCACTACCAAAAATTAATGAGGCCTCACAGTGCTCTAAATCCGAAATCTTTTGACAGAGCGCTTGCTGATTCGGTGTGTTGAAGTATCTGGGGTAAAGATCACCTGATTTAACCTGATAATCGTAAGACGTCGCCATATACAGCGGGGACACCGCACCACCATATTCTAGATCATGTAATTCTCCTGAGTGAATACAAACTGTATTAATGCCTTTAACTTTATCCGACATAATCCTGCTTTAAACAATAAAAGTACAAAATACACCTTAGGATTACTATCTTTAACCTGATAAAAGCCATAATAAAACAGATGTATTCTGAGCATATTCATATATGATTTTGGCCCTAACATTTCCTAATGAAAGTACTACTGATCCACATCAAAGAATTGCTTCAAGTTCATCAAAATCCACCACAATGGTTGGCAGGAGAAGAGATGGGACAACTCCCCATATTGCGCAATGCATGGCTACTGCTTAATGGCGATCTCATTGAGGCTTACGGTCCAATGGAAGAGGTCCCTCAAGGAAACTTCCCCAAAATAATAGACTGTACCGGCCGTATTGTTCTGCCAACTTGGTGTGACAGTCATACACATATTGTTTTTGCCGGTAATCGTTCAGGAGAATTTGTCGCTCGCCTCAAAGGCATGACTTATCAAGAAATCGCCGACAACGGGGGCGGCATTCTCAATAGTGCCCTTACCCTGCAAAACACCTCTGAGACGAAATTGATGCAGCAAGCCTCTAAGCGCCTCGAGGAGCTCATGTACTTGGGCACCGGTGCCATTGAAATTAAAAGTGGTTATGGCCTTTCGCTGGATGCCGAAATGAAGATGCTGCGGGTCATCCAGCGGCTCAAGAATAAGTATCCATTGGCGGTAGTGGCGACTTTTTTAGGGGCTCATGCAGTGCCAAAAGAATTTGCGCATAACAAGCAAGGCTATATCGATCAAATTTGCCATGAAATGATTCCTGCCATTGCCAAGGAATCACTCGCCTCTTACATTGATGTTTTTTGCGAGCAAGGCTACTTTTCAGCTGAGGAAACACAACAAATTTTGTCTGCTGGCAAACAATATGGGCTCACTCCAAAGATTCATGTCAACCAATTCAATGCTATAGGTGGTGTTGCTGTTGGGGTTAAAAATGAGGCGCTCAGCGTCGATCATTTAGAATTAATTACAGACGAAGATATTGAGGTTCTGAAAGACAGCAAGACAATGCCTGTGGCTCTCCCCGGCTGCTCCTTCTTTTTGAGCATACCTTATACTCCTGGAAGAAAAATAATTGATTCTGGATTGCCTTTAGCGATTGCCTCAGATTTTAATCCAGGTTCAGCCCCTTCAGGCAATATGAATTTTGTAGTCGCCGCGGCATGCATTAAAATGAGACTTACCCCAGAAGAGGCCATAAACGCCGCGACAATTAATGGTGCGTACGCCATGGGCGTTGGCCATGAATATGGCTCTATTACACCGGGGAAAAAGGCCAGTGTCATCATCACTCAAGAATTAGAATCTTATGTCCAATTACCTTATGCATTTGGTGAAAATCACATCGACCAAGTCATATTAAACGGCCGAATCATATGAGTCAATTTGAGGGCATCGAATCAATAGACCCCAAAGATTTCACCCATCTTCGCCAAGGCGAGACCAAATGGGGCGAAGTCATGGCGATTGTTAGAGACCCGAAAACTCTTGCAACTGAGCCCGCGCGGTATATTCTGTTAGGCATTCCCGAAGATATCGGTGTTCGTGCCAATGGTGGACGACAGGGCGCAACAGAAGCATGGACCCAGACCTTAAGCACCTTGTGCAGTTTGCCCGCACCCCCAAATGAATGGTCCCATGATTTAGCCTTATTAGGGACTGTCTCTTGCAATGACTTACAACAGGCGAGTCTGGGTCTCAATCCCGGTGATCCCGCTGACCAAAAAATATTTCACCAACTCATTACAGAATTAGATGATCGGGTAACGATCATCATCCAAACCATAGTTGAATCGGGCAAAATTCCTATTGTTATTGGAGGCGGACACAACAATAGCTTTGGCTTACTTAAAGGAGCTTCATTAGCCACTAGACAAGCATTGAATTGTTTGAATATTGACACCCATGCAGATTTTCGAGCATTAGAACACCGCCATAGCGGTAATGGCTTCAGTTATGCAGTAGATCAGGGTCATCTGAATCTTTATGCCTTACTCGGCTTGCAAAACGCGATGACCTCGAGAGAGATTCTGGCCAGAATAAGAGCCCATCACCAACAATTCTATCTGGTCACATACGAATCACTGATCGATCAAGAAATAACATTCGACAAGGCACTTCAAAACACGATTGATTTTGTGGGCGCATCTCCTTTTGGCCTTGAAATTGATCTGGACGTCATCGCGCAGATGGGGAGCAGTGCCCAAAGTCCTTCTGGATTAACACTTGATCAAGTGCGCGCCGCGCTCCGGCACATCAAGCAACAGGAACATTGTCAATATGTGCATCTCTGCGAAGGCGCTCCTGAATACGGCACGTCGCACCAACAAGTTGCCAAAGCACTAGCACTGTTGATTTATGATGCAGTTCGCCCTTAAAAAAGCAACTGAACACCCCACAAAAATCAATTCTTTTGAGCCAACAAAGGAACGAAGCGACAGGGGCCATATTCTAGTTTTTCGAACTTAGAGGGCGAAATGCGCCTAAAAACTGTCATGATTTGATTGTCTTCCCCTAGAGGAATCACCAAACGACCGCCTACTTTGAGCTGCTCCAACAATGGCTTTGGCACAAACGGAGCTCCAGCAGTAACGATTATGCCATCATAAGGCGCCTTTTCAGGCCACCCCTTATAACCATCACCAAAAATCATTTTTTTGGGTCTAAAACCCATTTTTGGCAATAAAAGACTGGTTTTTTTAAATAGTATATTTTGGCGCTCGATCGTATATAATTCAATGCCTAAGGCCACCAACACAGCACTCTGATAGCCACTTCCTGTTCCAATTTCCAATACGCGCGCGCCTGAGAAACACTCTAAAAGTTCTGTTTGGTGTGCCACAGTGTAGGGTTGTGAAATCGTCTGGTCGGCCGCGATAGGAAATGCCTTATCCGTGTAGGCGTGATCCAAAAACCCACTGTCCATGAACCAATGTCGTGGCACTTTATTCATGGCCTCTAAAACCAATGGGTTTTTGATTCCTTTGCGCTGCAGTTCCTCTAACAACTTCTTTCTCTTACCTTGATGTATGTAGGTGTCCTTCATTATTTTTGTGACGGCTCGGCCTGATATTGTCGCCCATTATCGCATTCCTGTACCCATGCGGCAGAGTTGATACATGAATCCTAACAAATCTACTAAAAGCGCTCCGGATTTAACTTGGGTTGGACCCCTAATTTTGGTCAAAAAAAGTATCTTTGTTTGAAACTGTAAGCACATGTTAAAAGCTGGTGTATTTGGTGCAGGACATTTAGGTAAGATCCACCTAAAGCTCCTGGAACAATCGTCTTATTACGAATTGGTTGGTTTTTTCGATGCAGATCGCGAAGCGGCCATGGACATTGAACGACGTCTGGGCTATACTTATTTTGAAGATCCTGACGCGCTCATTGCGCTTTGTGATGTCATTGATATTGTTACTCCTACCCTGCATCATTTCGATGGCGCCCAGAAGGTTTTAAATGCTGGGAAGCACGTTTTTATAGAAAAACCTATCACGCACAGTTATGAAGAAGCTCAAGGCATCATCGCTCTAGCAGAAAAACACGGCGTATTGGGACAGGTCGGGCATGTTGAACGATTCAATCCCGCTTTTACGGCCGTCAAAGATCTGATTGACCAACCTATGTTTATAGAAGCACACCGACTCGCAGAATTCAATCCGCGTGGAACTGACGTTCCGGTTGTGCTGGATTTAATGATCCATGATATTGATGCTATTTTGAGTGTCGTCGATAGCCCAGTGAGGTCGGTAAGTGCCAGTGGTGTATCAGTCATTTCAGAAACACCTGACATTGCCAATGCGCGCATTGAATTTGATAATGGATGTGTCGCCAATCTTACCGCCAGCAGAATTTCCATGAAAAAAATGCGAAAAGTGCGCTTTTTTCAAAAGGATGCATACATTTCTGTTGATTATCTAGACAAAACATGTGAGGTGGTCAAAATGAAAGACGCGCCCAAAAGCCCTGACGATTTTGCCATGGTACTGACCAATGCAGAGGGCATCAAAAAACAAATATATTTTGACAATCCATCAGTTGGCGATAACAACGCCATTTTAGACGAACTCGAATCTTTTGCCCGAGCCATAAACGAAAAGACTACTCCAGTGGTGAGCTTGAATGATGGCGCAGAAGCATTACGGGTGGCCTTATTGGTGATTGATAACTTTAAACAACTCTAATCCTATGAAGAATGTTGCTGTTATTGGGGCGGGGACAATGGGCAATGGCATTGCTCATACTTTCGCCCAAAACGATTACAGAGTCCAACTCATTGATGTTTCTGAGAAAGCACTTGCGGGCGCTTTAGCAACCATTTCTAAGAATCTCGACCGCATGGTGGCCAAAGAGGTTATATCAGAGCAAGACAAAGCCCAGACACTGGCCAATATAACGACTTATACAGACCTAGAAGAAGGCGTTGAATATGCCAGTCTTGTCGTAGAGGCCGCCACTGAACGCCTGGATTTGAAGCTTCAAATATTTAAGGATCTTGATACGTTTTGTCCGGAGGACACCATTTTGGCGACCAATACATCATCGATTTCTATTACCAAAATTGCTTCGGCCACATCACGACCTGACCGCGTAATTGGGATGCACTTCATGAATCCTGTTCCCCTTATGAAATTAGTGGAAATCATTTCAGGTTATGACACCAGTGAAAAAACGCTAGAGACCATCATTAAGATGTCTCAGAAGTTACATAAAATACCTGTTGCGGTGAATGACTATCCAGGATTTGTCGCCAATCGAATATTGATTCCTATGATCAACGAAGCCATTGAGACACTCCATACTGGGGTTGCAGGGGTCTCAGAGATTGACGCCATTATGAAATTAGGCATGGGCCATCCTATGGGGCCATTGCAACTTGCGGATTTTATCGGTTTGGATGTTTGTCTTTCGATACTTCATGTCATGCATGATGGATTCAAACAGCCAAAGTTTGCCCCATGCCCATTGTTGATCAATATGGTCGAGGCTGGGAAACTCGGTGTCAAAAGCGGTGAAGGATTTTATGATTATTCAAAAAGTCGTAAAGCCGAATCTGTAGCCAAACGTTTTCTATAATGCCCAACGCTATAGCACAGAAAATAAAAGCATTAAAGGAGCAAATACCCAGCGAGGTAACATTAGTTGCGGTATCCAAAACAAAACCTATCGACATTTTGCAAATGGCATATGACGGTGGCCAAAGGGTTTTTGGTGAAAATAAAATTCAAGAGATGTCCCGTAAATGGGCTGAATTACCAAAAGACATCCATTGGCACATGATTGGTCATGTACAAACCAACAAGGTTAAGTATATGGCCCCATTTGTCGCACTGGTTCATTCCGTAGACAGTTTTAAACTCCTTAAAGAAATTGACAAGCAGGGACGCAAAAATAACCGTTGCATTCCATGTTTGCTTCAGGTGAAAATCGCGGCCGAAGAAGAAAAATTTGGATTGACAAAAAGCCAGGTTACCGATATTCTTGACTCTGATTTTGTCGCTCAAATGGAAGGTGCTGTTATTGTTGGCCTTATGGGCATGGCGACATTTACTGACGACAAGGAGCAGTTGACAAAAGAATTTTCTTCTTTACAATTATTCTACCAGCAACTCAAAACACCTTATCAATTGACGACCCTTTCTACAGGCATGAGTGCTGATTACCCGCTAGCCATCGCCCTAGGCAGCACAATGATAAGGGTTGGGAGCGCATTATTTGGCCACCGCGAATACCCGCAACAAAGCACCGCCTAGTCAATGTATGCCATTGTCGACATAGAAACAACGGGAGGGAAATATAACGAAGAAGGCATTACCGAAATTGCCATCTACCGATATGACGGTCAGGATATTGTAGATCAGTTTTGTAGTTTGGTCAATCCAGAGCGACCAATTCAGCCATTTGTGGTCAATCTGACCGGAATCAATAATGCGATGCTGCGTCAAGCACCCAAATTCTTCGAAATAGCAAAAAGGATTGTAGAAATCACCAAGGACTGTGTGCTGGTCGCGCATAATGCACAATTCGATTACCGCATCATGTGTACAGAATTCGAACGTCTCGGTTATCCATTCGAAAAGCAAAGTTTGTGCACAGTAGAATTGTCAAAAAAACTAATTCCTGACCAACCCTCCTATAGCCTAGGCAAACTCACAAGATCTTTAGGTATACCATTAAGTGATCGCCATCGGGCGCAAGGAGACGCTTTAGCGACGGTAAAACTTTTCAAGTTATTGCTCGATAAGGATAGTGAAAAAAGCATCGTAAAGAATCTGATACGCCATGACCCAAAAAAGCAACTTGAGCCCAAATTATTAGACCTCATCGCAAGTGCACCAACAACGACCGGAGTGTATTATATGCACAATAAAGACGGCGACATCATCTATATAGGCAAGAGTAAAAATCTCAAAAAACGACTCACACAACATTTTACTGGTGAGCAGAGGAAAGCCAAAAAGATTCAATTAGAAGTGGCTGATGTTCACTTTGAAGTGACGGGCAATGAACTGATCGCTTTACTTAAAGAAAGTGAAGAGATAAAAATACACAAACCATTATACAACAGAGCTTTACGCAAGACTTTGTTTCAATACCAACTCACCTCTTCGATCGACAACCATGGCTATATAAACTTGCAAATAGAAAAATCTGATAAACGCAAAAAGGCCATCACCACCTTTACCAGTTTCCAACAGGCCAAATCGGTTCTTTTCAGAATCACTGAGACCTATAGTCTTTGTCAAAAACTGAATGGATTATATAAAAGCACCTCAAGCTGTTTTCTTCATGGGTTGGACAATTGCCATGGCGCCTGCGTCCAACAAGAAGATCCAGAGACCTACAATTCGAGGGTGAAAGAATTCATCAATAAAAATAGTTTTAGTGCAGAAAATATTCTGATCATCGACCAGGGAAGAACAGTAGATGAACGCTCTGTCGTGGCCATAGAAAATGGCAAATACAAGGGTTTCGGATATTTTCATCTGAATTTTCAGATCCAACGCCCAGAGGTCCTTCAGTCTATTATACGCCCCATGCAGGACAATCGTGATGCCCAACACATCATCCAATCCTATCTGAGAAAACACAAGGTTTTAAAGATATTAAAATTCAATACGGAAGATTAAAATTAAAATCTTCCCTATTTTTAAGTCATAATCCACTAAACATGGTCAAATCGAACCTAAAGCCGTGGCAAAAAGTGCTGCACGAAATCATCTATGAAGCCGACACACCGGCGGGCAAGTATTTTGATGTGGCGTTGCTGATTTTTATTTTGGCCAGTGTCGCCTCGGTAATGATAGAAAGTGTTAAGGGCTTACCCGATCAATTTTATTCAGTCTTGCGGACCATTGAATGGGTCATCACCATACTCTTTACTATTGAATATATCTTGCGCATTATTTGTCTCCAAAATCCAAGACATTATATATTGAGCTTTTATGGCATTATTGATTTCATATCGACCATACCTCTTTATTTGAGTCTTGTGCTATCAGGGAGTTCGGCCCTAGTCACCGTAAGAGCCCTGAGGCTGCTCCGGGTATTTAGAATATTAAAGATTACGCGCTATATTGGCGAGGCCCGACGACTTAGGTCCGCTCTGCAGCACAGCAAACCGAAGATTTTGATTTTTCTTTTCGCTGTATTGATCGTGTCGATCATTACCGGCACATTAATGTACCTCATTGAAGGAGACAACAGTGGCTTTACAAGTATCCCAAGAGGTATTTATTGGGCCATCGTCACCTTGACCACAGTTGGGTTTGGCGATATTGCACCAACAACTCCATTGGGCCAATTCATCGCCTCGATCCTGATGATTTTGGGATATGGCATCATCGCAGTACCAACAGGCATCGTAAGTGCTGAATATGCCAAACACGAGCTGGCGGATGTCCCCAGCAACACCCAGTCTTGTGCACATTGTGGACACCATCAGCATCAAGACAATGCCAAATTTTGCCTTAATTGTGGCAGCGCGCTCAATGCTCCAGAATCATGAACACCGACATGACCTTAGTTTCGATCGTCGGCCCAACGGCCATTGGCAAGACAGCACTGAGCCTCTCAGCAGCAAAGTCTTTAGGCTGCCCAATATTGTCTGCTGACTCACGCCAATTTTATAAAGAGATGACCATAGGAACAGCGGTGCCAAGTGCTGCTGAACTTCAATCTGCTCGGCATTATTTCATACAGCACCGAAGCATTCAGCAACCCTATTCTGTTGGTGATTTTGAACGAGAGGCCATCACGCTCATTGATGAGCTGCAAAAAAAACACGAGCATTTAGTCATGGTAGGAGGTTCGGGTTTGTACACCAAAGCGGTGGTTTCGGGTTTAGACGCTTTCCCAAAAATTCCGGAAACCATAAGAAACGAGCTCAATAAAACACTAGAGGAGGACGGGATCGAGTGCCTTAGAGCAGAATTGCGCACCGTAGATCCAAATTATTTTGCACAAGTAGACCTCAATAACCCCCAAAGAATCATCAGAGGTCTAGAAGTGTATCGAGGTACAGGACTGCCTTTTTCTTCCTTCAGAACGAATCGTGTCAAAAAACGACCATTCAAAATTTTATCTATAGGACTTGAAGCCCCAAGAGAAGTGTTGTATGCGCGCATCAACGCACGAGTCGATGAAATGATGACCAATGGATTGCTTGACGAAGCAAAGGCCTTATTTGACTATCGATCCCTGAATGCATTACAAACCGTAGGTTACCGAGAGTTATTTCAATTCTTGAACCATGAGATGGATCTGGAAAGTGCTGTAGCGTTGATCAAAACCAATACGCGGCGATTCGCAAAACGACAAATGACCTGGTTCAAGAAGGATCCATCAATCCAGTGGTTTGACTATCGAACACCGCACGCAGAGTTGATTCAAACCCAATTAAAACAGATGTGACTCAAGCAGATTGGTCTTTATGTTTTATTGGTCAATTTCTGTTTTAACAACCAATCTAAAGCCTTCGCCGTGGATATTAATGATCTCGACATCATCATCCGTACTGAGGTACTTTCTCAATTTGGCAATATACACATCCATACTTCTGGAGGTGAAGTAATTGTCATCCCGCCAAATCTTGGTGAGCGCCAGTTCACGGGGCATTAAATCATTTTTATGCAACGCCAACAACCGCAACAAATCATTTTCTTTAGGGGACAATTTAATAGGCTTCTCTTCTTTATAGGTCAAATATCTGAGTTTGGCATTAAGATGAAAGTGTCCTAATCTGAAGTCAAATTGCTTACTATCACTGACCGTTTCTTTGGACTTACGCTGTATGATCGCTTTGATTTTCATCAATAAAACCTCACTATCAAACGGTTTGTTCAAATAATCATCCGCACCAATCTTATAACCCTTGAGCACGTCCTCCTTCATCGCTTTGGCGGTGAGAAAAATAATCGGCACCTCTTTATTCTTTTCTCTGATTTCTTTGGCTAGGGTAAAGCCATCTTTGTAGGGCATCATGACATCTAGAATACACAAATCGTAGTCGTCTTTTTTGAATTTTTCAAAGCCTTCCATCCCGTTCTTGGCCAAGATCACGTTGTAATCATTGATGGTCAAATAATCCTTCAAAACCGCTCCAAAGTTAGGATCGTCTTCTACTAATAAAATCTTTTTATTATCTGTTGTCATAATTTATGAGATTAAGTCCAGTTTAATATAAAAAACACTACCACTACCCTTTTCACTTTCTACGTAAATATCGGCATTGTGGTCATCTAAAATTCTTTTGACATAGGACAAGCCTAATCCATGCCCTTTAACATTGTGCAAGTCTCCAGTTGGCTCACGGTAAAATTTTTCAAATATCTTTTTTTGCACCGTCTTAGACATGCCAATACCCAAATCACGGACTTTCAGCACCACTGTATTTTTGATGTTTTCCGTACTGATAGTGATCATGGGCGGTCCTTCAGAATATTTAATGGCATTATCCAAGACATTCACTATAACGTTTGTCAAATGAAGTTCATTGCCCAATACAGAACATTTAGCCGCCAACAATTCTTTTTCTAAAACCCCTTGACGGTCTTCAATCATTAAGCTCACATGTGAGACGGCGTCTTCAATGATGTCGTGTAACTTGATGCGTTTCTTTGGCAAGTCAAGCTCGTTTTTCTCTAACTTAGAAATACGCAACACATTTTCTACCTGAGCATGCATCCTCCTATTTTCATCACGAATCATCTTAAGGTATCGCGCGATGAACTCCTTGTTATCGGACACCTTCGGATTCTTCATGGCGTCCAAGGCCAAGTTGATGGTGGCTATCGGTGTCTTGAACTCATGGGTCATATTATTGATGAAATCTGTTTTGATCTGAGAAATCTGACGCTGACGAAAGAGTTGGGACAGCGTATTGGCGTAAGTCAATATAATGACTCCTGTGAAAATTAAAGAAAGTAATGCCATACCCATTAGAGAATTCAATATTTCCTGATTTTTATCAGAAAAATTCACATACAACTGGTAGTGTGTTTGGAATGTATCGTTAATAAAGAGTGGCACACCATAAGTATTCTCCGGATCCAGTTCAAATCCCCTAGAGCGTACCTTGGTCGCGAGTTCATCACTATAAATTGCAAAATCAAATTTAGATTTGATGCCACGTTCCTGAGCCTCTGCTGTGATAAGTCCTTCAATTTCTTGGGCCGTCACGCGCTTGTGGATCGGCATTCGGGAAGCGATATTCGCCACAGCCTCTTCAAATTGCTTGCGCTCAAAATCCCTCAAACGATCAAAGTCGACAGTGGTTTGAGTGATCTCACCTTGATCATCTAAGGAACTGATGATGCGTGTCGTGGATTTTTGATTTGTTATTTTTTTGAAGGCAATCGAATCAAACTCAACATCAGAGAAATAGGCCGACAACTTATAATCTTCTTCTATAATGCCATCCGAAAAAATCACTGTTTCGTTTTTGTCTTCATTGACAATGCGGTAAATCAACTCAGTGACATTGATGTTTTCTGGTCGCTCTATACTATCGACAAGACCACTGTATAATTTGTAGTAATCCTCAGATTCACGCAATTGCACACTGCGCGCAACATCTATGAGCACCTGACGGACACTAATGGTAAACTGATCTTCTTTTGTGGAGTAGGCGTTATTGATCCAATAGCCTTGAACAAACATGATGCCCAGTAGGGATAGAGACATCAAACTGATAAGCAGTGTAAACAGCCTTTTATTCATCTGTTAAAATTAAGATTTTAACAACTAGGCTATTGCCCCTTTAACCTTACCTTAACAACAAAAGTTTTATTGATCGGGCGCTAAAGATTCCGTTAATTTCTGGTGAATTTGATGGACTTGCTTGAGGGTCTCAGAAAGGATCTCGTTCTCAATGACATAATCTGCCTTTTTCCTCTTGATCTGATCTGGCCATTGTCGCGCCATTCTGGATTCCACTTGCTCTAATGTCGCACCATCCCTTTCAATGACACGATTCAATCGCACGTGCTTAGGGGCAGTAACCAAAATAACCGCCTCACACTGATCCGCACCGCCGGTCTCATATAAAATAGCCACTTCCTTGACCACATAAATCGAATCTTGTTTCGATAGCCACAATTCAAAATCAAGAGCCACCGATGGGTGTACCAAGGCATTCCAGGAAGCGAGCAATTCAGGGTCAGCAAAAATATGTGTTGCCACGAAACCGGTATTGAGCCTTCCATTGACATAAGTCTCAGGGCCAAGCAGATCTCGAAGTTTGCCCTTCAACTCTATATCCATGTTCATCAAAATCTTTGCACGCTCGTCTGCATGATATACCGGCACACCCAAGGCCGCAAATTCTGTCGCAACGGTAGATTTGCCACTCCCAATACCTCCTGTCAGACCAATAACCTTGGGTTTAATCCTTAAAGACGACATAATCCACTTTTTTATGACTGAGTTCTGTTTTGATGATGCCCTTGGGACTGATGACTAATTTTGGAACCATAAAGCTGTCTTCCGTTATTTTTTCAGAAAAATCACAAACCAATTTAAAGCTCGACGGCACAACTTGGTTAAATTGAGCTACTGATACTTCAAATTGAACGGACATAGATTCTGGAAAAATTTTCAGTTCAGTATTCCTGGGGACATTGATAATAGTCACGGGCAAAACAAGTTTCTTCTGGGCAAACTCTTCCACAGTCATCTCCAGATGCACGGCTTGATCAGAAAGAACAATTTCACTGTTTTCTGGCAATTGTAGTGCCAAGTCGTGATCCAAGTCACGATCTAAAGCATTAATGACGAGTTCCTCTGTATTGATGCTATCTATTAAGGCGATGCTATTTTGAGGACCAAAAATTTTGACTTTATCAGGGGTCATCAACAATTCTGACACCTGGCGAAACCCTTGTTTAAAATCAATTTCACCCCTAAAAACAATGGGAATCAATCTCGAAGACATTTGATCCAAAGGGATCAACAATTCCTTTATTTCGAGAGACAACACCCCCACATCGGGCAATTGTCTGTAGCAAAAAGCCAACAATTGATCTTGATTGAACCGCAAAGTCTCTTGATCAATTCTATTGCCTGCTGAAGCATCGATCACAATTTGTTTTCGCCCCAATGAGTGACCGAGTAATTTAAATCCATTGGCTTTTACCCCGACTCTAAATTGTTCAACAGCGGATTTGCCAAGTAAAGTTTCCTCAGGCAGATTTTTATAAACCACATTCAAGGTCAGCTCAGTCGATAAATCTTTAGAAAATTTAGTCAAGAACCAAATGCCCAAAGCCAATCCTAAAAAGAACAAAAAGCTTTTTACTTTTTGATTTTTCTGTACACTGACCTTATTCATTTATCGCTGTTTTAAAAAATAATTCTGGAAGCGCTCTCTGGGGGTTCTGACGCAAAACTGAAACCAAAAAATGCGCTCTCAGAAATCCAAATGCATAGACGTACAATTGAATCCAAACGGCAAAGGTAGCATTTATCGCAACACTGATGGACTTTGTCATTACCCCGGCACTTATAAAAACAGCAGCATAATAAGCCATCAAAATCACAAAAAATGACCAATAACCCAATAGACCAATGACAAGGGTAATTAAACTAGCGATCAGCCAAAGTCCAGGCAGCCAAAAAATCCATTTTGCCCCAGCGGGGTGCCATTTGTTGAGAATAGGGCGCGCCAAACCGAATTTATAAACTTGGCGCGCATATTTTGACCAAGAAAGTCGGCGTTTGTGATAAACAAAAGCCCCTGAGATCAATTGTGACTCAAATCCCAAATGCCATAATCGATGAGTGAGATCAGGATCTTCACCAGGATGAATATGGGCAAAGCCGCCAGAAGCCTTAAATGCCTTAGAAGAGAGTCCCATATTAAAACTTCTTGGCTCGAACCGAACAACTTGCTTTTTGTGACCTCGAATGCCTCCTGTGGTGATGAAGGAAGTCATGGCAAAATCAATACCCCGTTGCAGAACACTAAAGTCTTGATGAGCAGCATCAGGACCTCCAAAAAAGTCGGGTTGATGCCTTTTGACATACCCATCGATCGTCATCAGGTATTTCTTGGGCAATGTGCAGTCAGAGTCTAATATGATATAGTAATGACCGCGCGCACGTGACATACCATAGTTCCGTGAGTCTCCCGGACCGGTATTGGGTTTTATTAAATAGATAATGTCCAAGCGTTTCGCGAAGTCCTGGACCACTGATGCAGCAGTGTCAACAGAACCATCTTCGACCAAAATCACCTCAAATACCACACTGCCCTCTAAGGTCGTCATAGACTGAAACAGCTCTCTGACCTCATCAGGACGGTTAAATACAGGTATGACAAACGAATATTCTGGCTTCATGACACAAAAGTAAGGAAATTAAAAAGCCATCCTGTAAGGGACGGCTTTATTATGATGCTTATCATAGTTGCGGTCGCAAAACAACCTTTAACCTCAAATTATGGCATTAAGATTCGTCAGTAACAAAATAATCCATCACCGCATCACTCACACCCATATTGGAAAATCCACCATCGTTAAAAAGGTTTTGAAGTGTGACACGTTTAGTCAAATCGCTGAAAAGACTAATGGTATAATTGGCGCAATCTAAAGCCGTTGCATTGCCTAGTGGAGACATCTTGTCTGCATAAGCAATAAAGCCATCGAAGCCCTTAACACCTTGACCAGCGGTCGTCGGGGTTGGCGACTGTGAAATTGTATTGACGCGCACCTTTTTATCACGGCCAAAGAAATAACCAAAGCTTCGCGCTATGGACTCCAAATAAGCCTTGTTATCCGCCATATCATTATAATCTGGAAAAACGCGCTGGGCTGCCATATAGGATAGGGCGACAATACTGCCCCACTCATTCATGGCGTCCTGCTTGTACAAAACTTGCATTGTCTTGTGGAAAGACAAGGCTGAAACATCCCATCCTTTATGGGTCCAATCGTAATTTTGTTCTGTATAATGTTTGCCCTTTCGGACATTAACCGACATGCCAATAGAATGCAAGACGAAATCTAGGGGACCTCCTAGAATGGATACCGCTTGGGCCACTAAATGCTCTAAATCTTCAATTTTTGTCGCATCAGCAGGGATGATTTCAGAGCCTGTTTTCTTGGCTAAATCATCAATTTGCCCCATGCGCATGGCAATTGGTGCATTGGTCAATACAAATCGCCCTCCTTCTTCATGAACACGCTCGGCAGTTTTCCAGGCAATAGAATTCGGATCTAGTGCACCAAAAATAATCCCTCTTTTTCCTTTTAATAAGTTATAAGCCATTTTTTGCAGGTTTAGTTAGATGTCGCAAATATACACTAATTCAATAATTGGCGAGCATGTGCCTTTGCCGAGTCTGTCAATTCTCGTCCACCAATCATCTGCGCAATCTCTTGGATGCGCTCTTGAGGATCCAAGTCCTTGATATAAGTCCTTGTTTTTTCTCCGTCACTTTCTTTAAAAATCCTTTTATGGAACCGGCCTTTTGCCGCGGTTTGTGGCAAATGTGTCATACAAAACAATTGCCCACGATCACTCATATCACGCAAGATATCTGCCATTTTTGACGCGATTTCTCCAGAAATTCCAGTATCAATTTCGTCAAAAATTAGAGTTGGCAGCGCTTTAAATTCGGCCAAAACTGCTTTAACAGCCAAAACCACTCGACTCATCTCTCCACCTGAGACCGCCAAATGAATGGGCTGGGGCGCTATACCCTTATTGGCAGAAAACCAAAGTGAAAGTTGTGCACCACCATAGTAATTGAGTTCCTCCACTCGGGTTAAGCGCAATTGCCATTGTGCATCACCTAAAGCCAGCTGGCTTAAATAATGATTCACCATTTTTTCAAATTTAGGAATGGCCAATAGTCGCTTTTCATGAAGTTCAGTCGCCTGATTTTCAAGCGCTTTTTTCAAAGAAACTTGCTCAGCCTCCAGCAAACCTATTCTCTGGTCTATTGTTGAGGCATTGGCAATCTTCTCAGACAACTCGTCTCTGATCTCCACTAAATCGGCAATCGATACCACTCCATGTTTGGTTTGTAAGCGATAAAGCCCGTTGAGTGTTTCCTCTATATCCTGTAGAGATGATGGATCTGTGTCGAGGCGATCCCTCTGATCGTCGATTTCGTCCCTAATGTCCGAGAGTTCAATCCGCACAGATTCTATACGCTGATACAATGCATGGAAATCCCCGCCAATGGAGGCCAGGCGTCCCAATCGCTGCTGCAAAGTATTGAGTTGGTCGACCAAGCCAATATCATCATTAGAAAGATGCTGCCATGACTCTTCCAGCACCTCCTGAATGAGTTCTTGATGCTTCAGTCTTGATTGTGCCTCTTCCATATTTGCCTGATCCATGCCATCAAGAGAGGCATCGACAAGTTCCTGCAGCATAAACTGCTGATAATCTAATTCTTGCAAAGCTCTTTGTTGGGCCGAAATGAGATCTGAAATCGTCTTTTGATTGGTCAGAAAATACTGATAGGTCTTTTTGTAGTCCCCATGTGCCTTCTGTTGACCACTCAACGCGTCTAATAGGTCAAATTGATATGCTTCTTGACCAAGTCGATGGGTATCTCCTTGATGATGAATCTCCACCAGACACTCACTCAGTTGCTGGACCTGACTCAGACTGGCTAGAGCATCATTGACAAAGGCCCTAGATTTGCCGCTAGGCAAAAGCTCTCGGCGCAATATGGTCATTGGGTCATAATCCAAATCAAGTACTTTAAAAAGCTCTTCTAAGTGATAGGCACGAACATCAAAATGCGCTTCGATGACACATTTTTTATCTGGATTTTTGGCCACTTTCGAATCAGCACGTTTCCCTAATACCAGGTCAAGAGCACCTAATACAATTGACTTACCCGCCCCGGTTGCTCCTGTCACAACCGTGAAACCGGAATCAAAGGATACAGACATGTCCTCAATCAGTGCGTAGTTCTTTATGACAATGGTGGTCAGCACAAGTGCAGAATATTAAGGTTAATTACTTTTTGGACTGCTTTGGTAGTCGAACCCAATAGATACCTACAATTTTATTTTATTCCAGTTTTCGCTCTTTGTGGGCGCAATGCGCTTTAGGTTTTCCACCAAATCTGTCAGCTCTATAGTCGGGCCACCTGAAAATACCTGCTGAATTTCATCTGCCTTAGCATCAAAAAATGTACGCATTAAGAATGAATTTGGTCTGCGTGCGTTGACTTTTTTAAGGTTAATCACCGCATCTCTCACGGCAGTTTTGGCATTTTTCAAATTGCTGTCCATAACATCTAAGCCTAATCTATGGTATTGATACATGGTGGTTCTAAAGTCACTGTAGACATTGGAAATAATGGCATCATTGTATCGGTAACGCGACTGTGTTCCATCTACGGCTTTCCATCCCTTATAGTTGCTTGATGCTCCAGTGTTGACAATTTGCTTGGCTTGAGCAAAATAGGGGTCTCCTCCACTTGGCGCAAAAGTATCCGCATCAAGGCCAATGATCGTATAAACGTGATAAGCCAAAACAGAAACAAGGTTAGAGTCAAAATTATTAATATTGAAAACCAAAGGTTGGAATTCAGAATAATCAAAAGAGAACTGCCTATCGTTATAATTGTAAATCGGCGAATCATAGGTAGATCCAAATACCGTTCTTGAAGACTGGACTTGGAGTGTGCCCGTAAATGACGTCGACTCGAAACTTTGGAGAATCAGGGTAAAGTTGCAATCTATTCGTTCTTGATTAGTAAAGGTTTTATTGGTCCACTGGGTTTCGTTCAGCAGCTCCGTCAATTGATCCTTTAGCGTCCTGAATACTTGTGCATTGGGCTGCCCTGTTTGCTCTGCATCAATGGTCACAGTCGCATTAAGCTCTTGAGCATTGACTGCTGAGTTGAGTAACAAAAGAATCAATAAAATGCAAAATTTACGCATGGTGCTTTTGGATTATAAAATCAATGACATCAGCAGCAACTTCCGTTTTTAACTTAACTGGATAGGTACTGTGTGTTCCATTGGATTCCACTATTGTGATTTTGTTGGTGTCCGCGCCAAAGGCCACCCCTTTGTCTCCTAGCGAATTTAAAACAATTATATCTAAATTCTTTTTTTTGAGCTTCATTTTTGCTTGCGCCAAACCATCTTGAGTCTCTAAGGCAAACCCCACGAGACATTGATCTGCCTTGCGCTCTCCGAGGGTTTGAGCGATGTCTCTTGTTGGCTTTAGTGACAACGTCCAGTCCTCTGTTTTATTTTTAATTTTTTGATCAGATTGCTCTTTTGGCTTGAAATCAGCTACAGCAGCACAAAGTACAGCAACGTGGCATGAGTCAAAAACAGAAGACACGGCATCGAACATCTCTGTACCAGTAATGACATCGATCTTGAGGATCTCAGGATGCAAACTCAGGTCCTTTGTTGGCCCAGAAACTAAGGTGACTTTTGCCCCCAATTCGGCAGCCCTATTGGCTAAAGCATAGCCCATTTTACCACTTGAGAAATTCCCTATATACCGGACTGGATCGATCAGTTCGAATGTTGGACCTGCAGTGATCAAATAATGCTGACCGTTAAGTGGTGCCTTAGAGCGCAAATCATGCTCAATAAAGGCCATGATGTTTTCGGGCTCAGCCATCCGACCTTGTCCGACCAGACCACTGGCTAATTCGCCATGCTCCGCAGGTATCATGATGTTGCCATAAGATTGAAGACGAGCAAAAGAAGCTTGCGTAGCAGGGTGTGCATGCATATCCAAATCCATCGCTGGCGCAAAGTACACCGGGCACTTTAGAGATAAATAAGTCGCAAGTAAGAAATTATCGCTCGCTCCTTGTGCCATTTTAGCAAGAGTGTTGGCCGTCGCCGGCGCCAAAACAAAAAAATCAGCCCAAAGTCCCAGGGTCACATGATTGTTCCAAACTGCATGGTCCTCATCAGTGTCCGTAAAGGAAGAAAGTACAGGATGATTTGTTAGGGTAGAAAGTGTTAAAGGCGTGACAAAAGACTTGGCATCAGGGGTCATGACGACACGCACCTCAGCACCACTTTTGACCAGTAAACGCACTAATGAAGCGGTCTTATAGGCAGCGATTCCCGCTGAAATGCCTAAAAGTATCTTTTTCCCGCTTAACACCTTTAAAGATTTTGGTTAGTCAACTACCTCATCTTTGGTGTTGCGGTAATAAATTTTTTCTTCTAGCCATTCTTGGACTGCCAAAGCGTGTGGCTTTGGAAGACGCTCATAAAACTTAGAGACTTCAATTTGCTCTTTATTTTCAAAAATCTCCTCCAAGCTGTCGTTGTAGGTCGCAAACTCTTCTAGCTTCTCAGTCAATTCTTTTTTGATGTCACCATTGACTTGAACGGCACGCTTCGAGATGATCGAAATTGCCTCATAAATATTATCAGTAGCCGAGTCCAATAGATTTTTGTCAATTGTCGTGGTACTTACAGGGGCATCGGAATTTTTAAAATCGCTCATAGCTTAAACTTTAATCGTTTCTTAAGAAAGGCTTTCTAGCCTCGTTTTTATTTTTAATAATAATTCTTCGGCTGCGCCTCGCTTATCACTATCTCCATAGTTTTTAAGGAAACTCTCATAATGTCTTTGGGCAGCTTCCAAACGCTCTTTGACCAGATAGGATACACTGTTTTCTGCCAATTTGTATGCCGCCTCTAAACGGCCAAAATAGGCCTCTTTTCTGTATATCGACCCTGGGTGGTCTTTGATGAAATTCTCGTAAGCGTTGATTGCTGCTTTGTAATCACTGATCCGCAAATATTGTTGCGCCGTATCAAAGTCCTTACGCTCTAGCTTAGACTTGAGCTCCAGCACCATCGCATTACAGTCTTTTCTGTATTTTGAATCTGGAAATTTATCGACAAAGCCCTGAAGTTTTTCGAGGGCCGCAAAGGTATCTTTTTGGTCTAAAGAAAATCTGGGAGATAATTTATAATAACTCTGGGCAGAGCGAAATGCGGCTATTTCCAAGCTATCACTCTTTGGATAAGAGGCCGTAAACCGCTCAAATTGATAACCTGCCAAATAAAAATCACCTAAATTATAAAACGTGTTCGCATAACGGAACATCAACGGTTCTGCTTGGGGCTTGCCCCGATAAATCGGCACAATTTGCTCCATCAGCGGTAACGCTTTCTTGAATTTTTTCTCCTTATACAGAGAATCTGCAAAAGTATATTTCGTACCGACATCATCGGATCTGAGCAATTTTTGATATTGTCCACAACTGACTAAAAGCAGCGCCAACACAAACAAAATGCCTTGATTTTTGGTTTTCGAAATCATCGTGCAAAAGTAGTGAATTAATGGGATTATTAATTAATTATGCCTCGAAAATAGAATCTGACAATCATTTAAAGCCCATTTTAAGAAAGATTAACGTTCAATCCCGACAAAATCATTAACAAATGATGCGATTCTTTCATACAGGACCTCATCCACTGGCACCAAAGGCAGGCGCAGCTCATTCTTGCATAGCCCCAAATAATGAAACAATGCCTTAATTCCTGCTGGATTACCTTGTTGAAAAATATAATCGATCACTGGCATCATCTGATAGTGCAACCTGAACGCGGCTAAGTGCTCACCGTTTAAACCAAGTCTAATCATTTTTGAAAATTCATTTGGCAAGCCTTCACCAATAACAGAAATCACACCGTGACCACCAGCCAAAACCATTGGCAATGCGATCATATCATCACCAGAAATAACCAAAAATCCTTCGGGAACTGCATGAATGATCTTCATGGCCTGAACCAGATCACCCGCTGCTTCCTTGATGCCAATGATATTAGGACACTCTCGGGCCAGACGCGCAATGGTTTCAGGCATCATGTTGCTCGAGGTGCGGCCCGGAACATTGTACAACAATAATGGAACCTTGCTCGCTTGAGCCACAACCTGAAAATGACGGAAAATACCTTCTTGAGTGGGCTTGTTATACATCGGACTCACAGAAAGGACCGCATCAATTTGCCGAGAATCAACTGCCGTAATCTGCCGCACAACCTCTGCCGTGTCATTTCCACCAACACCCAAAACAATAGGCAATTGGTTTTGATTTTCAGACAAAACTGATTCTAAAACCAATTTTTTTTCTTCAGGACTCAAAGTCACGCTCTCTCCCGTTGTTCCTAATACAACCAAATAATCTATACCGTTATCAATTTGATAACGCACGATGCGCTTCAGCGCTGGAAAATCGATAGCGCCTGTCTCTGTAAATGGTGTGACCAGCGCCACCCCAGTACCTATTAATGCTTTCATATGGCCTTGTTTAATAAAGTGAAATATTTCTTTAGTTCTGTTCTAAAATCGGTAACCTTATCGGGCGCTACAGCAATTAATAAATCATATAAATCTGCACGCAGTCCTCTGCTCCCAACTTTAAACTTACTTTGACTCTTGGCCACCATGAGGTCCATAAAATCGTTTCCCGGGAGATATAGTGCCACCAAAACATCAAATTTAGTTTCCAAAAATTCTAGAGCACCTGGATGATGGATTTGACCTTTCCAGTCAATATCATTCTGATGCATTTGGTTCTGACGCAAAGAGGGCAAGTTATCTTTTTGCTCCAAAAAAGTAAAAACCTTGACGTCTTTTGGGGCCAAATTAAGGTCAAAGGAACATTGATATAGTTGGTCTAGATCGACTATAATCTCTTCGTCCACCAGAAACCCTATGGTGTGACAAGGGTCATTGACCTCAGACCGATCTCTCTGACTGATGGCTTCCTCTAGATGCCGATGAAGCCATTTCATTTTGATCCAATGAATGATCTTTTTCACCATATCAATCAAATAAATTTGTTTGGACTCCTGCCTTAATCATTGCGCTAAATTCATTTTCCGACAATAGCGGCACACCAAGTTTTTCAGCCTTTTCGCGCTTACTGGGCCCCATCTGATCGCCCGCCACGACATAACTTGTTTTGCCGGAAATACTGCCCACCACTTTTCCTCCATAATCTGCGATGAGGGCCTTGAGTCCTTCTCGAGAGTAATGTTCAAAAACACCAGAGACCACAAAACTCTTCCCTGAGAGAATAGCGGGTAAATTTAGCGATGCCGGTTGCTCGATCATGGTCAATTGAATCCCAAATGACCTCAATCGCTCGATACGTTCAATATTTTGAGCCTCTTGAAAATAACGAACAATACTCTCGGCTATCTTGATGCCGATATCGTCCAGGTCTACCAGCTCCTCGAGAGTCGCTTTGGCTAAAGCATCAATAGATTTATAGTGTCGTGCTAGTTTTTTGGCGACTGTCTGACCGACATGCCTGATGCCAAGGGCAAACAACACTCTATCAAACTCTTTAGAACGTGATTCCGCCACTCCGTTGACCAGATTTTGAGCGCTTTTCTCACCCATCCGTTCCAAAGGCAATAAATCACTGACTTCAAGAGTGTAAAGATCGGAAAAGTCACTGATGATTCCTTGACGCACCATCAAACTCACCGTCTCTTCTCCTAGACCCTCAATATCCATGGCTTTTCTCGAAATATAATGCTGAATTCTACCCATGATTTGAATGGGACAGCCTTGCTCATTGGGACAATAATGTTGGGCCTCACCCTCCTGACGCACCAAAGGCGTATCACATTCAGGACAATGCGTGATGAATACAATCGGTCTGCTGTCAGAACGACGCGCTGCAAAATTCACACCAGTTATTTTGGGAATGATGTCCCCCCCTTTTTCAACAAATACATGGTCACCCAGACACAAATCAAGTTTGGCCATCTGATCTGCATTGTGTAACGAAGCTCTTTTGACAACAGTACCCGCCAACTCTACAGGCGTCAATTGAGCAACGGGAGTGATGGCACCCGTTCGGCCCACCTGATAAACTACTGACTCCAAAATAGATTGCGCTTCTTCGGCCTGAAATTTATAAGCAATAGCCCAGCGTGGTGCTTTTGCAGTAAATCCCAATAATTCTTGATGCTTTAAATCATTGACCTTGATCACAACTCCATCAATTTCATATGGCAACTCGTGTCGGTGTGCCTCCCAGTAAGACACGTACGAAAGGACGTCTGATAAATGAGAAAAACTCTTTGCCTCACTAGGGACTTTAAATCCCCATGAGCGGGCCTGTTCAAGTGCCTGAGACTGCGTTGACACCTCAATATCGTCTCCCTGTAAATTGTAAAGAAGACAACTCAATGGTCGCTTGGCCACTTCAGCACTATCTTGAAGTTTTAAGCTTCCTGAGGCGGTATTTCGAGGGTTTTTAAAGGGCTCTTCACCCGCAGCAATTCGCTGCAGGTTCAAGGCCTCGAAACCTGCCTTGGGCATCACAATTTCACCACGGATATCAAAACGCTGTGGAAAAGTTCCTTTAAGTGTTAGAGGAATTGAGCGAATGGTGCGGATATTTGCGGTCACATCATCACCCTCAATACCGTCTCCTCTTGTCACCCCTCTTAGGAGTGTTCCATTTTCATAAGTCAAGCTGATGGACGCTCCGTCATATTTGAGTTCGCACATAAAAGACAATGGAGCGTCTATCACCTTCAAAAGGCGCTTTTCCCACTCCTCTAAATCAGATGTAGAATAACTGTTGTCCAGCGAGTACATCCTCTGATCATGCACAACCGTGTTAAAGTTTTTGGTTATTGAGCCCCCGACGCGCTGTGTTGGTGAGTTCTGATCAAAAAAATCAGGATGGTCGTCCTCTAACGACTTGAGAGTCTTTAGAAGCTGATCAAATTCAAAATCTGAAATGGTAGGCTCATCTAAGACATAATAACGGTAGTTGTGCTCTTTAAGCGCTATTCTTAATTCCGTAATTTGCTGTTCGATGGTCATGAAACAAAGATAATAATTAAGGGTAGTAGCGACGCTTTTTTCCAAAAATATCACAGAGAAAAAGCCCTAAGGCCTCACTGCAGAAACGATCCGAGGCTTGCCATAGCTGTCGTTTATTAAACTGACAGATTGGTAACCCAAATGCATGAGTAGTGTCTGGGTTTCTTGGCCAAAAGCAGCATTAATTTCAAAATAAATCCGTCCATTTGGCAATAAGCTGGACAAACCTAACTCCGCTATCTTTTGATAAAAAAGTAATGGTTCGTCGTCGGGGACAAACAATGCTAAATCTGGTTCCTGAGTCAAAACATGTGCGCGCATATGGGCTTTTTCACTCATACACACGTAAGGAGGGTTCGAGACAATAACATCCCAGACGGCCTTCTGCGGCCCTAAGGTCAACACATTTTTTTCTTCAAAACAAACGGCAGCACCCAATTGGATGGCGTTGCTTTTTGCGATGCGAAGTGCCTTTGGTGAAATATCCCAGGCCGTTAAATGAGACCCCGTTAATCCTAATTTTAAACTTACCGCAATGGCACCAGAACCTGTGCCAATATCTAAAACATTCAACCCCACTGCAGAAGCTTCTCTTTTGATGATCAAATCTACCAGCTCTTCAGTTTCGGGTCGAGGTATCAGCACGTCCCTTGAGAGCGTTAAGCAATGTCCATAAAAATAAGTTTCTCCGAGTATGTATTGGATGGGCTTGAGTTGAGACAATTCTTTCAATACATCAGCATACCAATTTTGGTCTTCTGTGGTCAGGTATTGGTCTTGGTTAATCAAGAGGTCTATCGCTGACCAAGACCGTCTATAATCTGTGACGCGACACAACAGTGCATGCGTTTCTTCTGGACCATAATAATTGTTCAGTACCGCCAACCATTCATTTTTCAAATCCTTATAGGTCTGCATCGAGTCGTTTTAACATATGAACACCACAGGAATAATGACCCGTGTTGCCCAAAGCGCCATCAATGTATTGAAAACCCATTTTCTGATAAAGATGCTGCGCGTGAAGCATATCATCCATGGTCTCTAAATAACAAAAAGAAAAGCCCTGATTTCGCGCATATTCTAGACATATTGACATCATATTTTGCCCTAAACCACGTCCTCTTGCCTCAGGCAAAAAATACATTTTTTGCAACTCACAGTAGGCTTCATCGTAGTCGCGTAATGGGGCAATCCCTCCACCACCGATAATTTTTTTATCGTCGTGCAATACAAAATAAGCACTCTTAGCAGACTGATATGTTGCAAACATTTGTTCCAAAGAAGCGTCCTCATAGGCTGTGCCAGTCTGCGGCGCCTTAAATTCTTCCAAAACGCGTTTGATCAGTTTATTCAGGTACTGATCATCCGATGGCTCAATTAAACGTATCTGCACCATAAGTGTGAGTGAAATATAACTCGTATTTTTGAAAGGTGAAGATACACGAAAAATACATGCAGCGCTGTTTGGATTTGGCCAAAAATGGATTAGGAACGACTTATCCAAACCCGCTAGTAGGCTGCGTTGTGGTCAAGGATAATGTGATCATTAGCGAAGGATGGCATTATAAAGCCGGAGAACGTCATGCCGAGGCACAAGCCATAAATGGTTTAAAAGACAAAAAATTATTGGCTGGCGCGACACTATATGTGAGCCTTGAGCCATGCAGCCATCATGGCCGGACCCCTCCTTGCGCACATCTTATTGCAGACTCTGGGATCACTAAAGTAGTCGTTGGTGCAAAAGACGCCAACCCTGTTGTCAATGGTTCTGGAATCGCCTACTTACAGGCCAACGGTATTGAGGTGATTACGGACGTGCTTTGTCACCAGGCTGAAGCGTTAAATAAAAGGTTTTTTACCTTTATCAAAAAGCAACGCCCTTACATTATTTTGAAATGGGCAGAAACTAGTAACGGTTATTCTGCACCATTAAGCAAAGACCTCAAGCGTCCTGTGTGGATCACTACTCCAGAATCAAGGCAACACGTTCATAAATTAAGGGCCCAAGAGCAAGCCATTTTGATCGGCAGTGCAACATTACGTCAAGATAATCCGAGACTCACAGCCAAAGACTGGAACAATATCAATCCCCAGGCTTTTGTTCTGGGTCAGCCAAAGATCTCGGATGAGGCACTGACGCTTTTTAAGGACCCCAGTCATGCCCAATGGATCAACCCAAAGCAACAATGGTCCGCTCATCAAATAGCGCAACACCTTTATAAAAACGGGATTCAAAGTGTCTTGGTAGAAGGTGGTACTCAAACCATACAATCCTTTATTGACCAAGACCTTTGGGATGAATGCTATATCTATCGATCCTCTGTAAAATGGCAATCTGGCATTTCTGGTCCGCGACTCAAAACCAAAACGACAAAGGCATCAGTCTCTTTTGGCCAAGACCAACTGCACCATCTGTTATTTAAAAAAGAAACCTTTTCGCCAAAGGTGAGCATACAGACCTCATGACGCCAAATATTCAAGATGTATACAAAACCATAAAGGACCCCTCGACTGAGGTCCTTTTTAAAGATCGTGGCAGCAAGTTTTTTGCCTATGCCTATCCTGTAAAAACCATCGAACAAGTCCAAGAGGTTCTTGACCACATCAAATCTCTTCACCCAAGTGCTGGTCATCATTGTTTTGCTTATCAGCTCGGCGAAGGCTATGAACAATATCGTGTTTCTGACGATGGGGAGCCAAACCACAGTGCGGGCACTCCGATATATGGACAAATTCAATCATTAGAATTGACCAATTGCCTGGTGGTCGTGGTTCGTTATTTTGGAGGCACCAAGCTCGGGGTCAGCGGACTGGTCCATGCATACAAAACCTCAGCAGCCCAAGCCCTTGAACACACTGACATTATAGAACAGTACATCACACGGCGGGTTGTGATTTCGTTTCAGTATGAGGAAATTGGCGTGCTTATGCGTTATCTCAAAACACAAGATCACCGCATAACAGAGCAGCACTTAGGAACACCATGCACATTGACGCTCGAAGTTCGATTAGGCGCCATGGAGGAACTCAAAATTCGCCTAGCACAATGGCACAGAATGACTTGCAAAATTTTGGACCACTAAGGTTTACTCCAGATTCAATTTTTCCACTAAATATTGGGGGGCCTTTCGGATCTTTCCCGATAACTTATCAACAAATGCGAGAGTCGTTTCAGCTGTCGCTAAAAGTGTATTTTCCTGATTGTAAATTTCATAAACAAACACAATTTTTGCTGTAGGAAAATTCTTTAAAGTTGTTTGGATCAACAAACAGTCGTCATAATGGGCTGGCGCATGGTAACTGATCTCCAATTTGGTCACTGGAAGCAGTATATTCTCTTGCTCAAGAAATTTATAAGAAAACCCTAGGAGCCTCAGCCAATCTGTCCTTGCTTGTTCGAGATACAAAGCATAATGTCCATAATAGACAAAACCCATTTGATCTGTTTCTCCATAGCGTACTCTTAATTCGGTAGTTGATTTTTTCATTTTTAAGGTCTAAAAAATGGTTCCTTTTTTATGGATGATAAAGCAGTTTCATAATGCGAAAAAAAAAAACAAAATTCAATAGGCATTTAATTTTTTTTTAGCTTTTTTGTTCACATATTTGCATAGTCATCAGAATAACACAGGAGCGTCCCACTTCTTTTTTCTAGACACCAGATTTAACTAAAAAACCGCGACTTTAATTATGACTAAAACTGCAGAATCAGTTTGGGGCAATTGCTTGACGTTTATCGAAGATAATATTTCGTCGCAAGCATACAAAACATGGTTCGAACCGATCAAAGCAGTTAAGCTCAATGACAATGCGCTCAGCATCCAAGTGCCGAGTAAATTCTTTTACGAATGGCTAGAAGAGCACTATGTCAAATTACTTAAAGTTTCCCTTACCAGAGAATTAGGAACTAAAGCCAAATTAGTGTACATCATCAAGATGGAAAACACATACGGCAACAAACAACCGTTTACTGAAAAAATTCCTAGTGCCAATAGAAGTCAGATGAGGGATCAAGAGGTCAGCGTTCCATTGAAGCACAAAAGCCCGGAGCTCAAAAATCCATTTGTCATTCCAGGAATTCGAAATGTCAAAATTGAATCGCAGCTCAATCCAAATTATAGTTTTGAAAATTTTCTTGAAGGAGACTCGAATCGTTTAGCGCGCTCAGCAGGCTATGCAGTGGCCAACAAGCCAGGAGGCACCTCATTTAATCCTTTGCTGATATTTGGCGGTGTTGGACTTGGTAAAACCCACCTGGGCCACGCCATTGGTGTTGAAATAAAAGAAAAATATCCCGAAAAAACGGTGCTTTATATTTCCGCTGAGAAATTCACACAGCAATATATCGAGTCGGTCAAGAAAAACAACAGAAATGATTTCATACACTTCTATCAAATCATTGATGTGCTCATCGTAGATGACATTCAACTCCTTTCGGGCAAAGCCGGTACTCAGGATGTATTTTTTCATATATTCAACCACCTCCATCAAAATGGGAAACAAGTCATTTTGACCAGTGATAAAGCCCCAGTGGATATGATGGATATTGAACAACGCTTACTTTCAAGGTTCAAATGGGGTTTATCTGCAGAACTCAATCATCCCGATTACGACACTCGGATTGCGATAATCAAAAATAAGCTTTATCGTGACGGTGTTGAAATGCCAGAAGACATCATCGAGTTTTTGGCCAATAATATCAAGACCAATATCAGAGAGTTAGAAGGTGCCATTATATCACTGATCGCTCATTCTTCTTTCAACCGCAAAGAAATAACCATCGACTTGGCAAAAAAAATAGTCGATAACTATGTCAAGCACACCAAAAGAGAAGTTTCCATCGATTACATCCAAAAGGTAGTCAGTGAATACTTTCAGATGGATGTTGATACTTTGCAATCCAAAACTCGCAAGCGCCATATCGTTCAAGCCCGTCAGTTGGCAATGTTTTTTGCAAAAAAATTCACAAAGGCATCGTTGGCCTCAATTGGTTCGCAAATAGGTCAACGCGATCATGCCACAGTATTGCATGCGTGCAAAACAGTTGACAATCTTTCCAGTACTGATAAGCAATTCCGTAAATATGTTGATGACCTCAACAAAAAGCTAACGCTCTAAGCCCGAAAAATACACCAACAACAGATGAAAAAGACAAACGTTTTAATGGTATGTCTTGGAAATATCTGCCGCTCACCTTTGGCCGAGGGAATCTTAAAATCTAAGCTCAATACTGAACATTTTTATATTGCTTCAGCTGGCACTGGACCATGGCACGTCGGCAATCCCCCAGATCCAAGGAGTGTAGCCATTGCAAAAGAGCACGAAATAGACATCTCCCAGCAGAAAGGACGACAATTTTCACCATATGACTTCGAAGAATTTGATCGGATTTATGTCATGGACCGCTCCAACTATCAAGACGTTTTGCGCTTAGCCCATAACGAACAGGAAAAATCAAAAGTCTCCATGTTGCTCAACAACTTGTTTCCAGAAGAAAATGTCGATGTGCCCGACCCCTATTATGGCGGAGAAGATGGGTTTAAAAAGGTCTATGACCTGATTGACCAGGCCTGCAACTCGATTGCCCAAGAACTCAATAATCAAACAAATAGCTAAAATCCATCTCATGATAAGACTTACTTTTTTTATCAGCTTATTGCTCAGCATGACTGTACAAGGGCAAGAACTCAATTTAATTCCATTTGCTACTGGCTTTAATGCGCCGCTCAATATTCAAAATGCAGGTGATCAACGCCTATTTATAGTAGAACAAGGTGGTCGCATCAAAATTGTCAATAGTGATGGCACAACAAATGCAACACCATTTCTGGACCTCTCTTCTCTTATCTCTAGTGGGGGAGAACGCGGACTTTTGGGACTTGCCTTTCACCCAAACTATGTGACTAATGGTTATTTCTATGTTTACTATACCAACCCAAATGGCAACACTCAAGTCTCACGTTTTTCAGTTGATGCGCAAAATCCCGATTTGGCAGATCCCAATAGTCAACTTGCCCTGTTGAGTTATACTCAGCCCTACGCTAACCACAATGGCGGCTGTATTGCCTTTGGTCCAGACGGATACTTATACATTGGCAGCGGCGATGGCGGTAGCGGTGGGGACCCTGAAAATAGAGCCCAAAACACCACAACACTCTTGGGTAAAATATTGCGGATTGATGTCGATCAAACCAGCGGAGGATTAAATTATGCCATCCCAAATGACAACCCATTTGCCGGAAGCACCACTGATGCTCAAGAAATTTGGGCCTATGGCATACGCAACCCTTGGAAGTTTAGTTTTGACTCAGCCAATGGCGACCTTTGGATCGCCGACGTGGGACAAAATGCATTTGAAGAAATCAATCGTGTGTCAAGTACTGAATCAGGCCTAAATTATGGCTGGCGATGTTACGAAGGCAATCAAACGTATAACAACAGTAACTGCCCACCTTCCAATGAATTGACCTTTCCAATTACCATTTACCCGCACAATGTCGGCAGCTCTATAACAGGTGGTTATGTCTATAGAGGTGCGCAGACCCCATGGCTTCAAGGCTATTATATTTTTGCTGACTTTGTTTCAGGCATCATGGGACTGGTCAATCCAGACAATGGCGTGATAGAAGTCACGCAAAATTTCAGCCAGAATTGGTCGTCATTTGGTGTAGATATTGATCAGGAGCTCTATGTTTCTGGTTTTAACGGCGTTATTTATAAGATTGAAGGTGTGGTCCTTGGTGCTGAAGACTTCGGCATGTCACGAGTCACCCTTTGGCCCAATCCCAGCAACGATTCCACGACAATTTCGGCAACAACTTCGATACTAAGTGTTATTGTTTACGACAGTAAAGGTGCTCAGCTCGCTACGGTGACCACCAATAACGACACGACACTGGAGTTAGTCACAGATCAATGGGCTAATGGATGGTACGTCATCCAGGTCATTACGGATAAAGGGCAGATCAGTCATCACAAACTTTTAGTCCAGTAAATATGGGGGGCTTGGGGAATCTTTATTTGATACCTTGTTTTTTAGGGGACGCTTCTCCACTCAGCGTATTACCGCAATCCGTTTCCCAAGCACTAGAGTCTATTGACCATTATGTGGTTGAACATGAAAAATCCGCAAGGAGATTCATCAAAACGGTGCTGCCGAGTAAGGTTCAAGGTAGTCTCCATATTCGTGGTATTGACAAACATACACAGTCAGAAGACATTTCTGAACTATTGACCCCATGTCTCGAGGGGCACGACATTGGTGTCATTAGCGATGCAGGCTGCCCTGGTGTCGCAGATCCAGGCGCAGCCTTGGTGGCACAAGCGCACCAACTCGGCATCAAAATATTCCCCCTGGTAGGTCCTTCCTCTATATTGTTAGCACTTATGGGTAGTGGATTCAACGGCCAACAATTTGCCTTTCACGGCTATCTACCGATTGATCAAAAAGAACGCAAATTAGCCTTACAGAAGCTCGAACGAGAGTCTTTACGAGATGGCCAAGCACAGATTTTTATTGAAACTCCTTACCGCAATAACCAAATGCTGGCAGCCTTAAAACAGATTTTATCGACTGAAACTAAGGTTTGTGTCGCTTGCGACTTGACCTTACCTAGTCAGTATATCCAATCATGTTCGATAAGGCAATGGCAACATATTAAAGTTGATTTGCACAAACGACCAGCAATATTTATTATTCAATCTTAAAAAAGGACCTCAGATTTAAGCAAGTCACGGTTCGTTGGAACCACCGAGATGTCATAACCAGAAAATTTGCTCAAATATTCTTCTAAACGCGTTCCAAAGGCATCTTGAAACTCAAAATTTCCGTTGCTGCGGAGGTATTTCTTGACGTTTCCTGCACCAGCCAAGTGGGCGGCAGCTAATATCCCAGACTCTGTAATTTCAATTCCGTTAATGTAAGTCCCAGAATAGCGGCCCAAGTCACGCCGCAAAACCCATTTATTGCGTGCTGTATAGGCCAAAAAGGCTGTCTCTTGTAGCAGTGAGTTTTGTAAAAAAGCATCACCGCCTTCAATTCCAATTAGTCGGAGGGTGTTATTATTGAATTGGTATTTACCCAAATACCCCAAGGTATTGACCACATCGTAACGCCCCTGAGATTCCTTGAATGCTATAGCTTCCTTAAAGGCCACATAAGCATCCCCTAAGCGCACCCCATCAGGAGCCATTTGTTCTTGGTCAAATTCTTGCACAGAGGGCACATGATAACAAAGGGCATCGGACTGGAGCTCAGTGAGCACTTCAGCAGTGTCATTATTCCAAGACAGGCCGATAAATGCGCATGCCACAAATATCAAAATAAGTAATCTTCGTTTTTGCATAGTGGTGTATTTTAATACGCCTACCCACGAAATGGGCCTGCAAAACTAATACATTTTTCAATAACCTGATTTATAGATAGTTAAAATTAAAATAGGTTTTATCTTTTGATTCTGTTTTTGGCCAACCAGCGCACATAAGCCTGCCGCTTTTCATTATGTTGTTTAAGAGTCTTGGAAAACAGATGGTATCCTGGACGTTCAGGATCTGCCACAAAGTATAAAAACTGATGCCTTTCGGGATTCAAAACAGCATCAATAGAGGAGATATCAGGCATGGCAATGGGCCCAGGAGGTAAATCTTTGTATTTATAGGTGTTATATGGTGAATCCAGTAGTAAGTCCTTATACAGAACCCTCCTAATCACTTGAGAAAAATCATTCTCCAAAGTTTTCTTAGCGTAGATCACCGTTGGGTCCGCTTGAAGCATAATGCCTTTTGACAAACGATTCAAATAAACTCCTGCGATTCTCGGACGCTCGCTGACTTTGACCGATTCCTTCTGGACTATAGCCGCAAGGGACATCACCTCCAAGTCCGTCAACCCCAAGTTAGAGGCCTTGATTTTGCGTTGGTCATTCCAAAAGGCATTATATTCTTTGATCATGCGCTGAAAGATTGCCTTGGGGGTGATATTCCAATATACTTCGTATGAATTTGCAATGAATAAAGCCAAAATATTTTCCCTGTTGACACCATCAACCTGCTGAAAATATGATTTTTCGGTGAATGCCTTAAGTAGAGCAATACTGTCGGGCTCAATTTGTTTGGCCATTGCCCCTGCCAGATCTTCAATACGCTCCTGGTTATTGAATGTCAGTGTGATTGGGCGATTACCGCTGCGCAGTATATTGATCAACTCATTGTTTGTCAGACCATCAGTAATCTGATATCGTCCTGGCCGAATATTTTGGTCATAGCGCTTGATGCGACTCAATCGCTGAAAACTAATGGTGTCTTCTAGTAGCGGACCCAAATGACTCATGACCTCCTTGAAGGTATCGTGAGACCCTATAAATAAAACAGAAGTAGGCTCTGTTGTTTTTGTGTTGGGCGCCCAGAACAAACTATAAAAGACCGTCAAGAAATAAATCAAGCCTAAGGCGAAACACAAGCGCAAAAATCTCAAAACACTCTTTTTACTCATGACTTATGATAAAGGTCTCATTTTTTGATAAACATATAAATCTGCAAATCCGTCAGGAATTTTCCACCATGACTTAAGTTCTCCAGAGCACTTGAATCCCAGAGACTCAAATAAGCCTACACTGGGGGCATTATCTACCGCGACATACGCATAGAGCTGGTGCAATTCAAGATGTCTAAAACCATATTGTACGACTAAATTGATCGCTTCTTTAGCCCTTCCCTTTTGGCGCTGGCCTTCTTCGCTGATCACAATACCCAAACCAGCCTTTCTGTGGCGGGGGTCGAAGTCAAAGAGATCAACAAAACCAATAGGATCAAGTGATTCTTTTAGACAAATGACCAAACGCAATTGGCGGGAATCATAGATGGAGCGCTGGCTATCGGCCAAATAAGTCTTGAGTACCGCCTTAGAATAAGGCGCTATAGTATCGCTCACTGACCAAAATTCTTGGTTATTTTCAACTTGATAGAGAAAACCTAAATCCTCAGGTTCTAAAGCACGCAAGCAAATATTTGTCCCGACTAGCGTCATAACCATTCGCCCTTAAAAACAGCTACAGCAGGTCCTGTAAGTGTAATGTCTGTGTATTGCCCCTCATTAAAGGTGAAGGCCACCTTCAGTCGCCCACCTAAAGTATTTAAAGAAACATCATTATGCGCCGTCAACGACAAATAATGCATGGCTAAGGCAGCGGCTGTAGCTCCAGTACCGCAGGACAAGGTTTCTGCTTCAACCCCACGTTCGTAGGTGCGCAGATCAAAACTCCCATTGAGTCCAGCTGAGACAAAATTAATGTTAGCACCATCAACACCAAAAAAATCATGGCGCAATGAGCGCCCAAGAGTCAATACATCTAGATCTTTCAAGGTGTTCTTGACACATATTTGGTGTGGGGAACCTGTGTCGAGAAAAACGCCATATTCATTAGAGTCAATGACAGAAACATCACTCATGGCCAGAACCACTTCTCCCTGATCAAACCACGCTTGATGTAAGCCATCTGGCGCTTCAAACTGAGTCTTTTCATCAATGATACCTAAAGATTTTGCCCATTGAACAATGCAGCGCGCACCATTACCACACATAGATCCTAGAGCCCCATCGCTGTTGTAGTAAATCATTTTAAAATCATATTCAGCGCTCTCTCGCAACAGCATGAGTCCATCGGCGCCGATACCTTTATGTCGGTCGCAGAGCAGTGCGATGCTTTGCGCATCGTCGTCCACAAAAGCTCCATTACGGTCATCAATAATGATAAAGTCATTACCCGTGCCGTGATATTTTACAAACGATATCGCCATAAAAACAAAGGTAATAAAACGCCAATTGATGAAGAGTTTGTCAGGACTGTTAAATCATCGTTAATTAAGAAATCTCTTAACAACATCGGCTCTATTACTGAGTTATTTTTGAAATAAAAATCATATTGACCATGAAAAGATTCATTATACCGATTGCCGTAAGTGCTCTGACAACAGCTTGTTGCCTTTTGGTTTTTCAATTCATTCAAAATAAAGATGCCAGAACTCAATTGAGTCAGCCCAATCCCTCTTTACCTGAAATTAGCGCCAACTACATGCCTATTGCTGGTATTGATACAAGTATTGATTTGACACAGGCCGCAGAAAAATCTGTACATGCCGTGGTGCATGTAAAAAACACGACGGAATCAAGACAACCGCGCAGCATGATGGATCTTTTTCTTGGTGGTGGTGTTCCTCGAGCAATGATTGGCACGGGAAGTGGTGTGATCATCAGCCCAGATGGCTACATTATTTCCAATAACCACGTGATTGAGCACGCCACCGCACTTGAGGTCACCCTTAATGACAACCGCTCCTACCGCGCTGAGCTTGTTGGCAGCGATGCCAAAACAGACATCGCCTTATTGAAAATTAATGCAGACACCCCCCTACCGTATATTCCCTTTGCAGATTCTGATCAAGTCAAAATTGGCCAATGGGTATTGGCTGTTGGCAATCCATTTAATTTGACCTCGACTGTGACTGCCGGTATCATCAGTGCCAAAGCACGTGATTTAAATGAATTTGATAACCAACCACAGTCCTTTCTTCAAACCGACGCTGCAGTAAATAGAGGCAATAGTGGTGGTGCCCTGGTCAATGTAAGCGGAGAGCTTGTTGGCATAAACACGGCAATCACGAGTGAAACAGGTTCATATGTCGGCTATTCATTCGCCGTACCCTCTAACACCGCAAGAAAAGTGATTGAGGACCTCTTAGAATATGGAGATGTACAACAAGGTATCTTAGGCATCCAAGGAGGCAGTTTAGACAGTAAGCGTGCCGCCGTTTATGGCATCAACGAAACACAAGGCGTTTATATTGCAGGAATTGAACCGGGCAGCGGAGCTCAAGAGGCAGGACTTAAAAAGGGTGACATCATCCAAGAGTTTGACGGACAAAAAATTGTGAAGTTTTCGGACTTGACCGGGCTCTTGACGGCAAAAAGACCCAACGACCTGGTCACCTTAAAAGTTTTGCGCAATGAACAGCAAATTAAAGTACAAGTCGTTCTCACAAAAAAGGAGGCTTTTGTCATCGAAGCATTGGGATTAGAACTCAAAAATGCCACACCGGAAGAACTCAGTGAACGAAACACCAAATTTGGTGTATTGGTGCGCCGATCCTTGAAGCCAGAATTCACGCGCTATGACCTGCAGGGTATTTTGATCACCCATATCAACGACCAGCCCATGAAAAACATTGAACAAGTTCAGGACATCCTGAATCAATTAGCCAATGAAGACCCCATAAAAGTTTCATTTGTGGGCAAAAATGGCGAAAAAAGCGCCATAATTTTCCGTTAGGATCTAGAATCAAATCGATCCATTAGACAAGACCTTATAAAAAAAGGTTTTGATCAAGAGTTTTTTACGTAAAGATATTTTACGAAAACGTTTTAGTTCCATAATTTTGCGGCCAAACACAACCTAAACCTAATTTCATGCCGCAATCAGACCAATACAATAACGAACTTTCTTTTCAAACAGACCGCAGAAGATCCACCGTTGCACTAATAAAAATAATCAGTGATCTCTGGTACGACCAATCTATTGAATTGGTTCTGTTTAGAAATCAATTGATTGACCGAAATGTCAGTGAAATCTTGAATCTTCATCAATATGCCGGGTCAGTTGTTGAAAAGCCAATTTCCATTTTTGATACTGTGGATATTGCTCAAGCCATTCAAAAGATCAAGCTACCACCAGCAAAAATTGATTTAGGGACATTGACTCATGAGTTTCACTTATCGGGTCAGAAACATCAAGACACTATAGAATTTGTCAGTGATCGATTGAAAAATGCCAAAAAACAAAAGACTATTGTACCAAAAGATGTGGTTCTTTATGGTTTTGGTCGTATCGGACGTTTACTGGCAAGAGAATTAATGACCCGCACGGGTAAGGGCAATTTGATGAGGCTGCGCGCGATTGTGACGCGTGATGCCAACGATGCGATCTCCCTTGCCAAACGCGCGTCGCTACTGCAAATGGATTCCGTTCATGGTGATTTTGCAGGAACAGTAACTGTTGATTTGACTCAAAAAGCCCTCATTATCAATGGAACAACAGTCCATATGATTTCGGCAAAACAACCTGAGGATATCGACTACACAGCGTTTGGTATTGACAATGCCTTGATTATTGATAATACTGGTGCCTTTAGGGATGATGTGGCACTCAAACGCCACCTGCAAAGTAAAGGCGCTGAGAAAGTTTTACTCACCGCCCCAGGTAAGGGGATTCCAAATATTGTTTATGGAGTCAATCATTTGGCACATGTGCCGAAGAAAACAAAAATTGTTTCGGCAGCATCATGCACCACGAACGCCATCACCCCTATTCTGAAAGTCATTGAGGATCGACTTGGAGTAGAAAGCGGACATCTAGAAACGATTCATGCCTATACCAATGATCAAAATTTGGTAGACAACATGCACAGCAAGTACAGACGAGGCCGAGCCGCAGGCCTGAATATGGTCATTACAGAAACAGGAGCTGGTCAAGCGGTCAGCAAGGCTTTACCAAGCTTTGAAGGCAAATTGACCTCTAATGCTATTCGTGTTCCTGTTCCAAATGGATCTTTAGCAATTTTGAATCTTAACTTGGCCAAGCCCACGACTTTTGATGAATTGAATTGTTTGATCAAAACTAATGCGCTGGAAGGTAATTTGGTCGAACAAATTAAATATTCAACCAACAACGAATTGGTTTCGAGTGACATTGTAGGCTCACCCGCACCCTCAATTTACGACAGTCATGCGACCATTGTTAGAAAAGACGGACTCAATGTGGTTCTTTATGTTTGGTATGATAATGAATTTGGCTACAGCCAACAAGTCATCAGATTAGCCCGCTATATTTCCGAACTCAATCGATTCACTTATTACTAATGTCAAAAAAGAAGGCCATCACATGATGGCCTTCTTTTTTATAGTGCCCAGCCCTGTCGGTATGAGCCTTTGACCCATTGGTTGGCATGATCCCAGTTGGTGACCTTCATCGCCTCACCGTCCCATAGGATGGTTTTGCGTCCCGGATAATTATAAGGAGACCAATCATCTGCCGATTTACCTTCTTGTAAAACCTTATACTGAAAACCCTTTATGGCCAAGTTGCCCATGAGCACAGCCTCGGTCAAAGGTCCTCCATATGAAAAAGGAGATGATGTATTACCCCCCTCAAGACAAGCTTTGACGAATTCACCTGCATGAGTGGTTTCAACTCGCGGCAAGCTAGCGGCAGGTGCTGTAAAATCATTCATACGCTCTGATGGCAAGAGCCGAGGGTTCCTTGAATAAGTATCTGTAATCATGATACCATCTGATCCATGAAAAATGCTCCCTCCACTTCTGTCTCCTGGCAGCTCACCATCCTTGAGTTCTGGCGGCAAGTCGGGCATGATCCCCCCATCATACCAGTTAAGACTGATGTCCTCATCTTGTTTGTTCTTGAATTTTAGCCTCACAATCGATGACGGTGGGCAAGCTTCAGGGTAATTGGCTTCTACGAAGTCATTAGACCATATGGTCGTGCAACTCGCCTCAGCTTCATATGGAAATCTCAGGCCAAGCGTCTTGAATGGTGTTTCCATAATATGGCAACCCATATCGCCCATCGAGCCCGTGCCAAAATCCCAAAAACCGCGCCACTTAAATGGTAAGTAATTTTGATTGAACGGTCTCATTGCCGCTGGACCGAGCCATAAGTCCCAATCCAAAGTGTCGGGTATTGGATCTCCAGAGATGATGTGCTTGAAGCCTTGAGGCCAGACTGGTCTATTGGTCCAACAATCCACGCGGTGCACTTTGCCAATGACCCCAGCATCTATCCATTCTTGTGCGATCCGAATGCCCTCTCCAGAGGAGCCTTGATTGCCCATCTGCGTCACTATTCCTTGCCGAGCCGCTACTTCTGCCATGAGTCGGGCCTCAGTAATATTGTGCGTCAAGGGTTTTTCTACATAGGCATGCTTGCCCGCTTTCATAAATGGGAGTGCGATAGATGCATGCGTATGATCTGGAGTGGCCACCATAATGGCATCCATCTCATTGAGGTGATGGTCATGGAGTTTGCGAAAGTCGCGATATTTTTTGGCCTCAGGGTGGGCCTCATAACTGGCTTTTGCCCGCTGATCGTCCACATCACAAAGTGCAACGAATTTGACTCTACCTGTTTGGTATAACTCGTTGACCACTGAACTACCACGCCCACCAACGCCGACAGCACCAACATAGAGCGTATCACTTGGTGGAATATGGTTTTTGCCCAGAACAAAACTTGGCACAATGGTAAAAGCTGCGCCAGCAGCAGCTGACTTTTGGATAAAACTTCTTCTTTTCATTGGTTGTTGGTCTTTATTTTCCTCTTAAAGATAAGAAACATTAAGGAATCTATTGTCCTCAAAAAAAGAAGTGTTTGCCCTAAATTATAAGACAAAACAGCATTGTATTCCCCTATTGCCGGGCTAAATTGCTTAATTTCGCTGCTTGATTCCACAAACCAATACCATGAGAATTGACATCATTACTGTTTTGCCTGAGCTTTTGAAAAGTCCATTCGAAGCTTCCATACTCAAGCGCTCTATAGACAAAGGCCTGGTTTCAGTACATTTTCATAATCTGCGGGATTATACCTCTACCAAGTACAAACAAGTAGATGATTATCAATTTGGCGGAGGTGCAGGGATGGTCATGATGATTGAACCCATTGATCGGTGCATGACTCAGCTAAAAAGCGAGCGCGATTATCAGGAAATCATATACATGACTCCTGATGGAGAGACGCTTGATCAAAAATTAGCGAATGAACTCTCTCTTAAGGAAAACATCATGATTCTCTGTGGCCATTACAAAGGTGTAGATCAAAGAGTCCGGGATCATTTCATCACTCGAGAAATTTCTGTTGGAGACTTCGTGCTTAGTGGAGGCGAACTTGCAGCGGCTGTGGTCTGCGATGCCGTCATCCGGCTCATACCGGGTGTGCTTAATAACGAAACCAGCGCATTGACTGATTCATTTCAAGATGATTTATTGGCGCCCCCTATTTACACCAGGCCTGCAGATTACAACGGCTGGACAGTGCCTGAAATTCTGCTCAGTGGTGATTCTGGAAAGATTGAACTTTGGCGAGAAGAACAATCCATAGCCCATACCAAGTCCAGGCGTCCTGATCTCTGGGCTCAATCAGATGAGTCGTAACACCATAAAGGCCTTACATTGAGCGCTCGCTGGCAAAAATGCATGCAAATAATTAGTGCAATTAATTGGTAGACATATAAATTTATCTATTTTTGCACTCGATTTACATCAACCACTGGCGATCATCGTGAATGTTGAGTGAACTAATGATTAAACAATAACACATGGAAACGTTAATTAAATTTGTTCAAGACGAATTTGTAACCAAGAAAGAATTTCCAGAATTTTCAGCAGGGGACACCATCACTGTTTATTATGAAATTCGCGAGGGAGAAAAAACCAGAACTCAGTTTTTCAAGGGTGTGGTCATTCAAATCAAAGGAACAGGTCTTGCAAAAACTTTCACGATTCGTAAGATGTCAGGAACTGTCGGTGTAGAAAGAATTTTCCCGGTTAATCTTCCTGCTCTTCAAAAAATTGAAGTCAATAAAAAAGGTAGTGTCCGTAGAAAACGCATCTACTACTTCAGAGAATTGACTGGTAAGAAAGCGAGAATCAAAGAAAAGAAATACTAGATTCATCTCAGTATCAAACAAAAAGCAGCTCACACAAGGGCTGCTTTTTTTATTGACAATTGTTCATATCACTGGTTAACAAGTTGTTATCATTAGACTGTGGGATTTTTTTTTAAATCAAAAAGTCCGCTCTATTTTTGATTCATCAAAGCGAGACTATCGCCGAGATTTTAAGAAACGTTCTTAAATATACTTTCCTAAAAAACCTATTGGCAACCACACTAGGGGTTTTCAATAATTTTAGAGAAAGGTGAGTCGATAACCAAAGTGATTTTTTGACAGAAACTCGTCAAAAAGATCAAACTTATAGTCCTAATATTTAGCAATAAATGAGGGATAGACGTTTGATCCGATGGGCAGAAAAACAATAAAGCACTAACAGTTATGCGCTTAAGAAGCAAGTCACAACTATAGGGGTATTAATAAACCTATCCAGAATCGTAGAGGTTAGTTGGTAACGATTTGACTCACAAGGAGCCATATCAATGTAGCAATACAGGGATATGGCTTTTCTTGTTTCTGCACATGAGTTTCTTAAGATGTCAATTATTGAATACTACCGGCGTATTCCCTATATTTGCACCCCAAATAAATGGATAATTTATTCCCAAAATCACATTATATGAGCCTTAAGTCGAAAATCATTTATACCATCACAGACGAAGCGCCGTTTCTGGCCACTCACTCACTACTCCCCATAGTAACGGCGTTTACTAAAAACTCCGGAATCTCGATGGAAACAAAAGACATTTCTTTGTCGGGCAGAATTTTGGCGAATTTCAATGACTTTTTACGTCCAGAACAAAAACGGGCCGATGATCTTAAAGAATTAGGTGACCTAGCGAAAACTGCAGATGCCAACATCATTAAATTGCCAAACATTAGTGCATCGATGCCCCAACTTTTGGCAGCGATAGAGGAACTGCAGGCGAAAGGCTTTGACATCCCTGACTATCCGCAAAACCCCACCTCCGAAAATGATTTGTCCATCAAGGCCACCTATGACAAAATCAAAGGTAGTGCGGTAAACCCAGTCCTTAGAGAGGGAAATAGTGACCGCAGGGCGCCACAGGCAGTGAAAAACTTTGCCAAACAAAATCCACACAGCATGGGGCAATGGTCAACAAGTTCTCGCACCCATGTGGCCACGATGGATCACGGCGACTTTTTTCACAATGAGCAATCGACCACCATTACCCAGGCAGACGACCTCAAGGTAGTCTTAGAGACCACTTCTGGAACGACTCAGGTGTTGAAAACATCAGTTCCGGTGTTGGATGGAGAAATTATCGATGCCAGTGTCATGAGCAAAAAGGCACTCATTTCATTTCTAGAACGAGAAATGAATGATGCGGCCAAACAAGGCATCATGCTTTCCTTGCATCTCAAAGCAACTATGATGAAAGTCAGTGATCCTATTATTTTCGGACATGCTGTCAAAACATATTTCAAACCTCTTTTCGAAGAATTTGGCGATGAATTGTCCGCATTAGGCATCAATGTTAACAATGGCCTAGGAGATTTATTGGGTAAAATCTCGGGGCTATCTCCAGAGCAACACAAAAAAGCATCCGATCTTATCCAGCAGTGTTTTGATCAAGGGGCAGATTTGGCAATGGTCAACAGTGACAAAGGCATTACAAACTTGCACGTTCCGAGCGATGTCATTATTGACGCCTCTATGCCAGCGATGATCCGTACCTCAGGTAAAATGTGGGATAAAAACGGAGCGCCACAAGACACCAAAGCCATCATTCCGGACAGTTCTTATGCCGGAGTATACCAAGCCACATTGGATTATTGTCGGACAAATGGAGCATTTGACCCTAAATCAATGGGGACGGTGCCAAATGTTGGACTCATGGCCCAAAAAGCGGAAGAATATGGATCCCATGATAAGACTTTTGAACTGACAGAATCTGGTGTCGTTAAGGTCTATAACCAATCCAACGACTTGATTTTTAGTCATGACGTAGAAGAAGGCGATATTTGGCGCATGTGCCAGGTAAAGGATGCACCCGTCGAAAATTGGGTTCGTTTGGCCATTCAACGCGCAGAAGCCACAAAGTGGCCTGCAATTTTTTGGCTTGATCAAGAGCGCGCGCACGACAGAGAATTGATCAAAAAAGTTCGTGCATTCTTATCACATTACAATACCGAAGATCTTACCATAGAGATCATGGCGCCAAGGCAAGCCACTGAATATACTTTAGATCGCGTTGGAAAAGGTTTGAATACCATTTCGGTCACAGGAAATGTATTGCGCGATTATTTGACGGATTTATTTCCGATCTTGGAGCTGGGTACGAGTGCAAAAATGCTTTCCATTGTGCCACTCATGCAAGGTGGAGGATTGTTCGAAACAGGTGCTGGAGGTTCGGCTCCAAAGCATGTAGAGCAATTCGTCACAGAAAACCACCTGCGCTGGGATTCTCTTGGTGAATTTCTAGCACTTGCTGTTTCTTTAGAATTTCTGGGCACAAAATACAACAACAAAGAGGCACTCGTACTTGCGACCTCCTTAGATAGTGCCACTGAAAGACTGTTATTACAACAAAAATCTCCTTCGCGCAAAGTCAATGAATTAGACAATAGAGGCAGCCATTTTTATTTGGCTCTGTATTGGGCACAAGCATTGGTTGAGCAGACCGAAAGTGAAGTGTTACGACAAAGATTCAGCTCTATTCACGAGTATCTCACCCAAAATGAGCAAGATATAGCTCAAGAATTCATCGAGGCACAAGGCCAATCTGTCTCCATTGATGGATATTATGCACCAGACACGGCCTTGGTCAATCGCTTGATGCAGTGCAGTCCAAAATTCAACCATGTACTTGCTACGTTGTAACGAGATCACTATGATGTGTCCATATTTCATAAAAATAAAGACGTCTGTAGTCCTATATAGCCTTTTGCTCATGGCCATGTGCAGCACATGGCCAGCGATGGCGCAAGAGAAATATACCCTAAGTGGCGTGATCACAGAGGCCTCTACAGGAGAAACACTGATCGGTGTCAATATCAGCATACCCGACATTAATGCCGGAGCCATCTCCAATGCCTATGGATTTTATTCCATCACTTTACCCGCCGAGACTTATAACGTGGTATTCAGTAGCCTGGGATTTGTGCCCCAACAAAAAACAATTGCGCTCAATCAATCTGTCGTGTACAACATTAGCCTGAACGAGGATGCCGAGGAGTTGGCGGAAATCATTATTAAGGCTGATGTTGAAGCATTAGACCTGAAGACCCCACAAATGTCTGTCAACACGCTCACGGCGCAAACCATTAAAAACATCCCTGTTCTCTTGGGCGAGGCAGACGTCGTGAAGTCATTACTTCTGTTGCCAGGGGTCAGCAATGCAGGCGAAGGCGCTTCTGGATTCAATGTTCGGGGTGGTGCGACCGACCAAAACCTGATCCTGCTCGACGAAGCAACTATATTCAATTCGTCACACCTCTTTGGATTCTTCTCTGTCTTTAACCCAGACGCCATAAAAGATGTCAAACTTTACAAAGGCAGTATACCTGCACGCTATGGATCGCGTGTCTCTTCTGTTCTGGATATTTACCAGAAGGAAGGAAACAGCAAAAACTTCAAGCTTATTGGCGGAATTGGTGCTGTGGCAAGCCGCATTTTGGCAGAGGGCCCTATAAAGAAGGACTCTGCCGCTTTTTTAGTCGGTGGTCGAGGGTCGTATGCTCATCTTTTTTTACCGCTTTTTGACATCGACAACAGTGCTTATTTTTATGATCTAAACACCAAGTTGAATTACAAATTCGACAGTAATAACAGCCTTTTTTTATCGGGTTATTTTGGCCGTGATTATTTCGGCGTCAGCGATAGTTTTATTGTTAATTATGGCAATGCTCTGATCAATTTTAGATGGAACCACAAATTTTCTGAAAAAATATTTTCAAATCTCTCTTTAATTTACTCTGACTACTATTATGGATTAGAGCTAGATTTTGTAGGCTTTAAGTGGAATTCAGGCATTCAAAACTTCAATCTAAAATATGACTTTAATCATTATATTTCGAATGGATTACAGGTCAATTACGGGATACAAAACACCTACTACACGTTCAATCCTGGTAAAATTATTCCCAATCGCCCAGACTCGGGTATTGTCGCGGATCAACTTGTTCAGAAGTATGCGAATGAGTCAGCAGTTTATGGAGATGTAGAGATAGAAATCAATGACAAAATGAACGTTGAGGCAGGCCTCAGAATGAGTCATTTTGTTCGGTTCGGGCAAGACGAATTACAAATTTATGCTAATGACCAGCCGGTAATCTTCGATCCATTTTTATTAATTTACAAAGGTGCAGATCCAGTAAGTGTTGTCAGTTCTGGTCGATCAGAGCAACTAAAAACCTTTAGTAATCTAGAGCCTCGTCTTGCCTTATCTTATGAGTTAAGTCCAGAGGTATCCTTTAAAGCCAGTTATACCAAGCTCACGCAATATTTACATTTATTGTCTAATACGAGTAGCCCGACACCATTGGATGTTTGGACACCGAGTGGGCCTTACGTCAAGCCACAAAGATCTGATCAATTTGCCGCCGGTATTTTTACTTATTTCTTGGATGGAGACTACTCTCTTGAGGTCGAGAGTTATTACAAGAAAGTGGCCAACAGAATTGATTACATTGACGGGGCTAATTTAGTGGCCAATGATGCTATTGAACAAGTCATCCTGAATGGTCAAGCAAGAGCTTATGGTTTGGAAATTCTTCTAAAAAAGAATTCAGGCCCCTTGAAAGGCTGGTTAGCTTATACCCTCTCTAAGAGTGAACAGCAAACTCCTGGACGCAACGCAGAAGAAATTGGCATCAACAACGGAGCATGGTACAACACGCCATATGATAAGCCGCATGACTTATCCCTTTACCTCTCCTATGATCTTAATTCCCGCTGGCAATTCAATACCAACTTTGTATACCAAACTGGCTTGCCCACGAATTATCCAATAGGCCAATTTGAATTTCAGGGCATTGTCGTCCCTTATTACGGCTTACGTAACAAACAACGTCTGCCTGATTATCATCGTTTAGACGTATCTGCGTCTTACACGCCAAAGGCCAAGGCCAAGGCCAAACACAGCAATCAATGGGTGTTTAGCATTTATAATGTCTATAATCGTGCGAATGCAGCATCAATTAATTTCAGACAAAACGCTGACACAGGAGCCAACGAAGCCTTGCGTACATCAATCTTAGGGATTGTTCCAGCAGTAACCTATAACTTTAAGTTTTGAGTATGAAATTTAGACAACTTTTACCTGTTTTGATCGGCCTCCAACTTTTAGTAAGTTGCCAAGAGGTCATTACTGTAGACTTACCTGATGTGACGCCTAAACTTATAGTTGATGCACTAATTCGCGTAGACACTACACAAAGCTTTACCGTAGCAGAAGTAAGATTGAGTGAAACCAGTGATTATTTTGGCACCATTCGCCCAGTATCGGTAGATCAAATCACCATGAGCAACTTGGACAACCCTGGCAACAATACTGATCAAGTATTGGATGAGACCAGCCCGGGATCAGGGATCTACCAACAGGCGTTCAGTACAGATCAGCTGGTCAACGATAGATGGTTTCTTCAAATTGATTATCGTGGAGAATTATTTGTGGCAGAAGCCCAACTCAGTTTTGGCGTACCAATTGACTCATTGACCATCGGAGAGGGGAATTTGTTTTCGGAAGACCAAACTGAATTATTGATCCGCTATACCGATATAGGGGATCGCGAAGATTTCTATCTCTTTGATTTTGATTTTGGCGAATTCTTTGCTTCAGAAGATGCATTTTATGATGGACAAACATTCGAGTTTTCTTACTTTTATGATCAAGTATTTGAAGCCCAAGACACTATTAACGTGAGCCTCATGGGAATCAATAGAGATTTATTCAACTATATGAATCTTTTGCGTGACCAAAGCGATGGAGGCTTTGGCCCTTTTGCTACTCCTGCTGTTTCGGTTCGCGGCAATTTAATTAACGCGACCAACATTAACAATGACGATACTTTCAATAACGTCAATGATCCCGAAAATTACGCCTTAGGCTATTTTTCAATTGTTCATGAATTCAGAAAATATCTCGTCATCGAGTAACCCATTGTTCCGTGGCGGGGATTGTGTATCTTTCTCAAAAGGAAATAACATTGATGACACAACAACTCACAGAACAATCATCGGCACACGATAATCTAGAAGATCGCTCAATCAGCGACCTATTGACGCTAATCAACGCTGAAGACCAGACTGTACCGCACGCAGTGTCCAAAGTACTGCCGCAAATTGAATCCCTCATTTCTGATGTTGTCCGAAAGCTTCGTCAAGGTGGCCGCCTTTTTTATATTGGTGCCGGGACAAGTGGTCGTTTGGGCATCTTAGATGCCAGTGAATGCCCACCAACATTTGGCGTGGAACATGATAAGGTGATTGGTCTTATCGCAGGAGGAGACCGTGCGATTCGTAAAGCCGTAGAAAATGCCGAGGACGATGTCCAACAAGGTTGGAGAGACCTCCAAAATTTCAATATCAATGACCAAGACATCGTGGTCGGTATCGCTGCATCAGGAAGAACACCTTACGTCATTGGCGCCTTGGCCGAATGTCAAAAACACAATGTCACCACAGGCAGTATCAGCTGTAACAGTGATAGTCCACTGAGTGCTGCAGCGGACCACCCCATAGAGGTTTTGGTTGGTCCCGAATTCATCACAGGCAGTACCAGAATGAAGTCAGGTACCGCTCAAAAACTCGTTCTTAACATGATCACCACCGCCACCATGATCCAACTCGGCCATGTAAAAGGCAACAAAATGATCGATATGCAACTCAGTAATGAAAAATTAGTATTGAGAGGGGTTGCCATGATCCAAGAACAACTGAATATCTCCAAAGACGAAGCGACAAATCTATTGATGAAACATCACAGCGTCCGCAATGCCATTTCGGCCTATCAGAAAAAACATGAATCGTAAACAACACCTCATACAGGGATTCAAGTATCTCGCTTTCTCACTAGTCCTATTAGTGACCACAACTTATATTTTGACCTTTGCATTTCTCAATAAAGAAACGCTCCCAATTTATCTCCTTTTACCATTGGGCCTTGCCGGAGTAGTAGCCACTATATATATGATGTTCCGTGGTCTCAAGCGTCTATCGGAGGCCTTTTTTGGTCGTTAGATTTTGTTGTTGTCGTAGTTGTTCAGGGGGGGCGAAAAAAAAAAGGTCCGTTATTACAAGAATAACGGACCTTAGAAGAAGGCGGCGACCTACTTTCCCACAAGAATGCAGTATCATCGGCGCAGTCGGGCTTAACTTCCCTGTTCGGAATGGTGAGGGGTGAGCCCCGACGCAATAGCCACCTTAATTTTCATTCAGCACGGTGTCTGAACGGCTCTGGGTCTTGCCCAAAGCATCAATAACATAACATAAAGGAAAAAGAATGCGGTTGTTACAACCTGTAAATCATAAAAGAGTGTGCTCCCCTCCCTTGCGAGAGGGGAACGTGTACATAAGCATACGGGTAATTAGTACCACTCGGCTACGCACGTTACCGCACTTCCACCTATGGCCTATCAACGTGGTAGTCTCCCACGACCCTTTAAAGAAATCTCATCTTGTGGTGGGTTTCGCGCTTATATGCTTTCAGCGCTTATCCCTTCCCGA